>ERZ1673742.169-NODE-169-length-96544-cov-6.799003_pt1 | contig 96544 bp, 93 predicted proteins | sample MGYA00580208_ERZ1673742 | MGnify/ENA primary metagenome ERZ1673742 (study PRJEB41218, sample SAMN15661774) | gut metagenome | host: Homo sapiens | place: Canada: London | collected 2015-08-20/2019-03-30 | study: EMG produced TPA metagenomics assembly of...
CGGAAAGCGAAAGAAAAAAAGCACGGATTATCCGCCAGCAAAGTACAAAAATGAAGAATCTCATCAATGATTTAAACCTTGCGTCGAAGTTAGAATATAATATGCAGCCGATCGATCCAAAGCCTGTCAATCTCGTAGCGATTGCAAGACAGAGCGTTGTTGATTTTATCAATTTGGGTATGGGAGGAAAATATCCGATCGAATGGAACACAGAGGAAGCATTGACCGCTTGTGTCATAAACGGAGATAAGGAATTGCTGCGGCGGGCAATCGGAAACCTGATTACAAATTGTCAAACGCACAACCCTGACGGCTGCACGATTTCGGTATGCGCCCGAAAAAGTGATACAGAATATAAAATTATCGTAGAAGATAACGGCATAGGCGTTACCGACGAAACGTTAGAGAAACTCAGGACTACGCCCCACTATATGATGAGTGATAGCGGCACTTCCGAGCCACGGCACGGTTTAGGGCTTTTGATTGTCGGACAGATTGTTTCCGCGCACAAGGGAACCGTATCCTTCGATCACGGAAAACAAGGAGGCTTTGCCGTTGCCGTCGCATTTCCGATTCACAGCAATGAAGCGGATGAACTAATGCGGCAAAAATAATTCCTAAAAAGCAGCGATAGGAGTTGGAGCAAAAATGAAAACGAAGAGATATATTGCTTTTTTGCGCGGAATCAACGTAAGTGGTAAAAATAAGATTCCAATGTCAGAATTGAAGAACTGCTTTGAAGCACTGGGATTTACGGAAGTTAAGACGTATCTGAACAGCGGCAACGCGGTTTTTTCAAGCGAGGAGGACAGTCCCGCCGATTTAACCAACAGGATCGAAGCAATGATAAAAGAACAATTTGGTTTTGCGGTTCCGGTTTTTGTTATAGCAAAAGAAGAGCTTGCGGAGGTTTTGCAAAACGCACCTGACTGGTGGGGAAAGGAAAACAAGGAAATCTATGATAATTTGATCTTTATTATCCCGCCGGCTGCTTTTTCTGACGTGTTTAATGAGATCGGCGCGCCGAAAGAAGGAGTAGAAAAGATACAGAACTATAAAAAGGCGATCTTTTGGTCTTTTCGCCGCAAAGATTATCAAAAGACAAACTGGTGGTCAAAAACGGCAAACGCAAATATCAGCAGCAAATTGACCATCAGAACGGCAAATACAGTCAGGAAAATCGTTGGAATGTGACCGTTCTCTTAATTTCCGATAAAAGATAAAATGGGCTTAGGCTGCAGGGAATGTTATAATTAAAAGCATTAAGGGTTCATTTATGATATAATTCAGGGCGAATGAGAAAGCCGTTTAAGCGCAAGCAATAAGGAGATTCGAACAATGAAAGAAAAATGCAGATTGCTAATAGATGATTTTCTGGCCGTCATCCCCGCAGAATATCGTGAAATGGTAAATGATTTAGCAGAATTTGCCGATCGCCTGGGCTATACTCCGAGGAGGAACAAAGTAAGCCTTTTTTCGATAGATTTTTATAAAAGCAAAATAAAAAGAACGATCATGAAGCTTGAAGAGTGTAATCCTAAAATTCCGTCGGGAATTCCACAGCTAAGGCTAAAATTTTATGCAAATGCCAATTATTCGGATCCTTTCAAAGCCGGAATTAAGTCTGTTATAGAAAGCTTTGACGGAAAATACACAGGCTGTTACGGATGCGGACGATGTAAAGACAAGCCGGAGGGATATGTCTATTTATATCCGGACGGAAGAAAAATTTTTCGCTGCGGTGGTGAATTGATACCAATTCCAAACTGGTATGAAGGCCACATTAAGGAAATAAAACAACTGATGAAAACGCAGAATGATTTTTGGCTAAGTAAAATCTAGCAGCGCGGCTATCTGCTTTTTTTGATTTTGAACGGAGGCAAGCCATGAAAGAATATCAGCATAAAGTACAGTATTACGAAACCGATAAAATGCAGTGTACGCATCATTCCAATTATATCCGGTTTATGGAAGAAGCAAGAATCTGCTTTATGGATCAGCTTGGCTGGAGCTATGACAAAATGGAGAAGGAGGGCATCCTCTCCCCTGTTCTTTCCGTCGCATGCGACTATAAAAAGAATACGACGTTTCCCGATATAATAAATATCTCCATTCAGGTTCTGGAATTGAGCGCGGCAAAACTGACGCTTGGCTATACCATGCGCGTTTCTGACGACATCGTATGTACGGCAAGCAGCAAACATTGTTTTTTGAACGAAACCGGACGGCCAATCAGCATAAAGAAACAATATCCGGATTTTTATCGGCTTTTGGCTTCGCTGAAGGCTGAAGCGGATGCGGGCAAAGCCGGGATCGACTGATCTTCGGAATTTGCAGTGAATCACCTCTTTCCTTGTCCTAGCGTATATTGGCATAGGAAAGAGGTGATTATATTTGAAAACCAAATTTATTTTATCAATTTGTTTCGGTGGACTGTGGCTGATCGTTTCCTTGTTTTTTGCCGTTGATTGGGCGCAGGACATTATATATATTTTACCAGACGTCTATGTCTGGTGGGTAATTATAGGCATCGCACTGCTTCCTGGATTTCTGATGAGCTCCATGTTTTTTTCGAATATGCTGCACTGGAAACTGAAAAAGTATCCCGATACTGCTGAAGATACTACCATTATCATGTGTGCGCACGATGAAGAAAAAAATATTGCCCAATCTATCCAGGCGATTTTGGATCAGCAATATGCCGGTCATATTCGTCTCATTGTTGTTGACAATGCATCTCAGGATCGCACCAAGCAGGAAATTCTGCAAAAGCAGGCCTCCGCACATGCGGGCTGTTCCTTGGAATATGCTTACTGCACGCAGCCCGGGAAAGCGCACGCACTGAATTACGGGCTGGAAATGGTGCGCACCCGGTATTTTATTACGGTAGACGCGGATACTTGCCTGGAAAAGCAAGCGGTACAAAAAATTATGAACCGTATTGCAGCCTGCCAAGACGCTTGTGTTGCCGGAAATCTGTTTGTTCAGAATTGCAGAGCGTCCTTGGCCGCAAAAATGCAGAATTATGACTATCTGCTCAGTATTGCGGCAATCAAGCGTTTCCAGGGAAGCTACCGATCCACCCTGGTCGCGCAGGGAGCGTTCAGCGCGTATCAAACGGAATCCGTCCGCCAAGTCGGCGGCTGGCAGGAGGTAATGGGAGAAGACATCGTATTAACCTACCAGCTGCTTCATCAGAAACTGCCGTCCGCCTATGAGCCCCGCGCGGTCGGTTATACAGCGGTTCCGGAAACCCTCGGCGGTTTATACAATCAGCGAAAGCGGTGGGCGATCGGTATGATTGAGGGGTTGTCATCCGTTCCGCCCTGGAGGCAGGGAACTGCCTATTCACGATATTTTACCTTTGTGAATCTTTCCGTTATTTACCTTGACCTTGCTTTTCTATTCGGCTTGATTCCGGGAATCATACTCGCGCTGTTCGGATACTGCTATCTGGCAGGATTTCTTACTCTGTTTGCCGTTGCGGTTTCCGTTCTGTTCTTTTTGAGTATGTATCTCTATCAGAGGCGGCTGGGAATCCCCTTTCGGAACAGCGTTTTAGGATTTCTCTGTTTCCTTTTGTTTTTTCAGGCCATTCAAAGCACGGCAGCCGTGCATGGCTATGTGATCCGCCTGCTGCGCAGAAAGGGGGAATGGAAATGAAACGGAAAAATATATTATTTTGCGCTTTTATCTGTGTTGTTATCGGATTGGTCGTTTGGGGCCTGTCTGCAGGAGCTCGCAGCCGTCTGAAGCGAAATGCGATTGCCGGCCCGGTCAACGCCGATCAACCTGTCGTAGCGCTGACCTTTGACGACGGACCAAATTCACGCTACACCCCGCAGATATTGGATATTCTGTATGAACAGCAGGCAGCGGCCACCTTTTTTCTGCTCGGCGAAAAAATGGACGGAAACGAGCTTCTGATCCGTGAAATCGCCGCCAGCGGGCACGAAATCGGAAGCCATACGTTTTCACATCCTGACCTTACGGCATTGGACAATTCGGAAATCCAAAAAGAAATCCGTCAGACGGATGAAGCACTGAAAAAAATTCTTCCGGACTATTCCATCCGTTATGTGCGTCCTCCGTACGGAAGATACACGGAAAAAGTCCAGGCGGCGATCGACCGGCCTCTTATGCTGTGGACAATTGACAGCCTCGATTGGGAGGATTCAGATGCGGAAAAAATTTATACCGTCGTCGTAGACCAAATTGAGGATGGCGATATTGTTGTTTTCCATGATGATAACGAGGAAACGGTCAAGGCGCTGAGTAAAATTATTGCGGAGCTTAAGAAAAGAGGTTTTCAGTTTGCGACCGTCTCGCAGCTGGCTCAGATCAATGAGTCTTAATTTCTGAGCGGTTTCCGCATTTTAAATGGCGGCAGGGCGCCGGAGATTCCCTTCCGGGTGTTCCGGTATCCTGCCGCCGTTATTTTGCAGCGAGCGGATCGCTTATTTCAGTACGGTGCTTTCAATGCCAAGAAGAGTATTGGCCAGAACAATTTCTTTTGAATGGTCGCCGTAAACCAGCGCCCAATGACGTCCCTCATACGCCTCGGCCAGAGCCTTCACGTCGCCGTCTATTTCAAGCTCAAGCTGAGTGCGGCAGGATGCAAAGCCGGTATTTCGTACGATTTTACCGGTCAGAACGACCATCCGATCCAATTTGTCATGAGAAATGCCCGTAACGGTGACCGTTTCGCCTTCTTTTCGAAGCACCTGAACGCCACAGCCGAGATTTGGAATCTCAAAATAATTATAGAGATTCAGCGGATCCTTAGCGTCCTTCTGGCTGTACGAATACACCGTCGGCGACGAGCAGTGCGATACGAATAACTTATTGTCCTCAGGGAATAAGTACGGATTCAGCATAAAGCACGGACATCCCGATGCGTAGCTTGTGATCATCATGTCGACCATCGTAGTTACATCCGCCTCGCAGGTCGCAACGATTCCCGCATCGTTCAGCTTGGAAAGCGCATAACAGGCGGTTGCCTCGATTCCGGTATGGATCATTGAATATAAACAGTTGATGGTCATTGCATCGGCGCCGGTTTCTTCTATTATTTCTTTCAGAACATAATATAATTTCTCGGCATTTTTGGGATTTCTTTCGGGATGGGAGCGATCGGCCGCCGCCTCCCTCTGCATGCTCCCCTTTTCATAAGCGCCGTTCCAGTTTTCAAACAGCTTCATGAATTTCTCGGAGCTTATATGCTTCCACGTGACTCCGAACTTTTGCTGGATCGCTTTGATCATCGCATATCCCCAGTTCCAGGAATGGTATGGCTCATACATGACTTCGCCGACGCAAAGCGCCGTAGTATTGGCAATGCGGAATCGGACCTGATAGGCCTTTAAAAGGGCGCGCAGCTCCTCAACATTCTTAACGACGTGAACGTCTTCGGATATTTTCAGGTATTCCGAAAGCTTTCTGTTGTCGCGAACAAAATACGGGTAGAATACGGCGCCATAGGACCAGGCCTCGCAATACGGGCGCGGTGCGATCAGGATGGGGCGGTTTTTGGAAGAAAGCGCCGCCAAAAAGAGATCAGTAATGCCTCCGAACGGATAAACGATATATACGTCGGCGTCCTCCAGATCCAGAACGTTTCCCTCTGAGAGGACCGCATCCGTAAAAATGGTTTCGCAGTCTGCCGGAATGACCGCTTCAAAATTTTTCCGAATTTCTGCCTTGTCGGATTCTGAGAGCAGACGGTTTGTTTCCGTGCATCTCGTCAGATCTCCGTCAAAGCGCGCGTTTACCGCCGCCGTATCGGCCGTCGTGTTTCCGAAAATCAGTCCGGCAATTTTCATATTCCTCATGCTATTCTCAACGCCTTTCTAAAAAATGTATTTCTTATTATAAAAAAAAGAGCGGAAATTCCAATGGGGAATTCTGCTCTTTTTATAGGGAAGTTTTGTCATTTCTTTTGCGGTAGGAGGCGGGCGTGGTTCCCACATGCTTTTTGAAAATCTCGTAAAATGTTTTCATGTCGCGAAAGCCTGCTTCGCTTGCCGCCGCTTTGACGCTTAGCCCGGTCGTATCCAGAAGACGGCAAACCTCCTGGATCCGTTTCCGCTGGATAAAGTGCGTCAGCGTTTCCCGGGTGTGTTTTTTAAACAGCTTGCTCAGATAAGACGGGCTTAAATACACATTGGAGGCCAGCTCTTGCAAATGCAGGGGCTTTTCGCAATGGGCTCCGATATATGCTATTGTCCGTTCTACTGCGTCCGTGCCGCTTTCCGTCGTATATTCTGAAAATGCCTGTTCTTCCTGCTCCTTTCGAAAGGCATGAATCAGCAGCAGCGTAAGAGATGCTCTTACGGCAGCTTCATAGCCTTTTGCTTTCCGATCGTATTCCCCAAGCATCCGTAGGAGAAATTGCTGAAGACAGGCGCCGTTTCCGCCGGACAGACGGATGTATCCAGGATTTTCTCCGTTTACAGCCAAAAAGCTTTTAAAAAAAATCCGGTAGAACGCGCCGAGAAAATCGTCCCCGCAGTCTGCCAGCGCTTCATCCAGAAATTCCGCTTGGAAAATGCAGTTGATGACGCCGAGTTTATTTTTCCCGCCGGACGTCAGAAAGCCGTGCACAATATTGGCATTCATAATAAACAGGTCGCCCTGCCGTGTCTGCTGCTTCTGGTTTCCCAAAATATGAATTCCCGATCCGTTTTCAATGTAAGCGATTTCGATAAAATCATGCGTATGCAGACAAACCTGACTGACCTCCGCACGGTGGATATTGAAAGACTCTTCGCCAGAGAAATAGGCTTTTGATTCACAAACGGGATATTTCATATTTGATCTCCTGATCTTATGGTTTTCCGATTTTATCACAAAAGCAATTTAGAAGTCAATGCGGCGCAAATATAAAAATATAAAAGCAGGAAAAAGCACAAAATCAGGACGCGCCGCCGCGATGCCGCCCTCTGTTCCAGAATAGCCCGGCACGTTCGCGGCCGGCATTTTTAAAGAATTTCGATAACCGCCGCACTCATATCGTCTCTGCCGTCTTCTTCCGCAAAGTCGGAAGCTTTTTTCAGAATTTCATCGGCGGCCTTATGACAGCGCTTTTCCTCTCCGGCATACTTCCGGACCACCGAGGCGATATATTCATAGAAAACCTTCTGATTGACGCCGCCGCTTTGAAAGGCGTCGTATACGCCGTCCGTATAAAGTACGATACAGTCGCCGGAAGAGATCTCGCATTCCGTCATTTTGCAGTATAGATCGTTCAAATCAGACGTGACTCCTGCAGGAGGCTGATTGATTTCGATAACCCTGCAGCTTTCCTGTCCTACGACAACAGCCGGCATGGCTCCCATTTTTACAAAAGCGGCGCGTTTCTTATGACGGTCTATACAGCAGATATCCATTGACGCCGTCATCACATCCGCAGATCCTGACGTAAGCATCATATTTACCATGGAGACGGCAGATGAGGTATCAATTCCGCTTTTAATATATAATTCCATCAATCGGATAACTGCCCCGCTTTGCTCTGAAGCACGCCGCCCTGTCCCCATGCCATCGCTGAGCACAAGAAAGCTCCTGCCGTCCGGAAGCTCCAAAAAGCAATACGAGTCGCCGGAAAGCTGATTGCCGGGTGCGGGGATGCAAAGCGTTTCCGAACGGACCTTAACCTGCGGACGCACGACAAAATGCAGCTCCCGCATGGAGTTTTTGCGTTCCCCCGCATGCGCGGAAAAAAGCTGCATCCGCTGTCCCGTTTCTTTGGAAAGGATTCGGAGAATTTCGTTGATTTTTTCTTTGTCATAGTTTTTATGCGTATAAAGCGTTACCTCCGGCATATCGTATCGGTTCCTGACGACGAGCGCATCGTAAACGTAAATTTCTCGGCGCTTTAATGCGCTGATGATTCTTTTCTCGCAGTCGAAGTCATAATTTGTTGCAAGCTTAATTTCATCCGCAATACGGGAGGACATTTTTCCCATTTCTCCAAGCTGCTTTACGATCAGGCTCCGGCATTCCGCAATTTTGGCGCTGCAGATTTTTTCCGTCCTTTGAATTTCTATCGAAATTCGGATCTCGTCGAGGACCTCCTGCGGCTTGATACAGAATTTACCAAGCACTGCCATAACGCCCGGATTTTTGTCTCCCTCCTTCTCGATGATACGTCTGCATTCGCGAAGGGCTTTTTCCCGGAGCCGGTATTCTCGCTTCCAGCAGTTTCCGTTCATTTGGCAATTGGCGCAGACCTTGTTAAACACGCGGATTACGCATGGATCTTCTTTGCTTTTTTCAGCCCCTGCAGTGGTAATATCGATAAATTCAGAGGACATTTCCGTAAGCGTATCCGAATAAAAAGACGCTTTTCTTATTGCCGCATTCCGTACCTTTCCGGCATAATCCAGACGCACCGGAAGCTCTTCCGCCGCCTTCCCGGTTCTCCGCTTTGCGGCGGCTTCTTCAAGAAACGGAATCCGTACAAGGTTTAAAAGCCTTCTTGGCAAAAGAATGAAAATAATTGCAGAAAACCCCGTTTCATACATTCCATATATGATTTCTTTTGTACCGCCAAGCATGGCGGCAAGAATGACGTTTCCCACAACGAACGCAGCTACAACGCCGGCCTTGCCAAGCTTATTCAGCAAACCGGCAAGAAATCCGCAGAATGCGTACAGACAGATGGTCACTGCGGAGGAATGATTCGTAATAATCCCGATCATGATTCCCGCAGCAGCGCCCGTACCGATGCCGCCGCGCAGGCTGAAAACCATAATGATACAAATGCTGATCACATTGCGGATCGAAAGACCAAACAGATTCAAAGCAGGCAGCCCCATCAGCGCGACGATCGCCATGATCGCCGCGCACGCCAGCTCCTCCTGATTCATTTTATATGTTGTCGTATTGTTTTCCGCAAAATCGGATGCCGATTGCTCGCCGATCCGATAAACAAAAAACATAATAAACGATACCGCGGCCTGCAAAACGAGATTTACGACATCCATCAAGGTGCATTCCGTAGCGGCAAGCACAATGACGGCGGGAACCGTTCCGGAAAAGACAAGAGCGGTCGCGCATTTTAGGACGAACGGAGCGTCTCCCCTGTCGTACGTTCTGAGAAAATAAAAGGAAACGGTAAACAGCAGGATTGTCAGCGACGCAATTACCGCCTGCTGCCACACGCCTGTAAGCAGCGTACCGATCAGACATGCCGCCGCATATAATATGACATTGATCACTCCAGAGCTCATGTCGTAAGCCATGAGGGCAACCGCAAAAGCCGCAGTGCCAAACGGCGCGATCCCCGCTACCGACGCGCGCGCCGCAAGCAATATATATACCGAATAAAGTATGCTCTTTTTATTAATGACACCCATATGCCGATTCCACCTGCCGTCAGCCTTATCTTCTGTAGAAATTATTTACCGTTTCATCATAAGATATCCGCAGCGACGAACAATGGCGAAATGTGTAAGCAGGGCAATTTATTTCTTTTATAAAAAAACAAACGGTGAACAGGAGGCCTCCGATTGCTCCGCCGGAAGCGCCATTGCGGCAAGACGCTGTGCGAAAGCGCGGACGCCGCAGATTTCCGTAAAATAGTGACCGGCTCCGAGCGTGATGAAGGTTTCTTCCGCCAAAGCAACCGCTTCCGCGTGCTTGATTTCCCCCGTCAGCAGCAAATCGATTTTATGCGCGTAAATCCAGTCTGTTTCCCGGTCAAAGGCGCCGCAGGATACGCCGACTCTTTCGACGAGAAAATCCTGCTCGCAGGCTTTGGGGATGATCGCCTGTAAGTATGACACTCCCAGGCGTTCCTTCAGATCAGCCGCAAATTCCTCGAGAGGAACGAGTCCGGAAAGTTTTCCGTAGCGATGCCTTCCCGTATCATCCTTTTTTATGGACAGAAGGCCCGCACACTGTGCGAGCGCATCATTGATGCCGCCCTCCGCAAAGTCTAAATTCGTATGCGCCGCGTACACGGCAATTCCCTCCCGGATCGCAGCGCAAAGCGCCGGTTCCGTGTCCTCCGTGACTGCAGAAAGCGGGTGAAAAATCAAAGGATGGTGCGATACGATCATGTTGCAGCCCTTTTTGACGGCTTCTGCTATCACGGCGCTCGTTACATCTAAACAAACAAGGATTTTGGAAACCTCCGTTTCCCGGCTGCCCGTTTTGAGCCCCGGGACGTCCCAATCGGCGGCAAGCGCGATCGGTGCGATTTCCCGTTCGATCAATTCAATAATTTCTTTTACCTTCACAATTTGATCCTCCGCTTTTTATGATCCGGTCAAGCTCTTTGAGGAGCCGTTTGTATGCATCCGTTTTCTCCGTGTACGTGCGGTCAGGCTCCCGTTTTTGTGCAAGCCCCGCAAGCACGTTGGAATATTTTCGATATAAAGCTTCATAATAGATGCGGTCGCTTTCCTTCAGCCTGCCGCACATGATTTTTCCCGTATAGCATTCGGTTTCCGTATAGGGCTGAGGCTCCCCTGTAAAACGTCCCAAAATTCCGACGTATACATGCAGGCCGTCTTTTACTGCGCGTTCTTCCTCGATCGAAAAAGAATGCTCCCATAAAAACTGCCGGAGCTCCGGCTCCGCCGTATTGGGCTGAAGCAGGAATAAAGTATTCCCCGGGAAATCTTTGTCGTTTTCACGCAAGGCCAGCCAATCGGCGAGAATTTTGCGGATCGTGAAGCCGCCCATTCCGGCGATTACGATGACGTCGCAATCCCGGTCCCGATAACCGTCCAGACCGGAACACAGCAGCGTTTCGATCCGATCCTCTAAGCCGTATGCGGCAATGTTGTTCCTTGCAGTCTGCAAGGGCCCTTCTCGAAGATCGGAGGCGACGGCAGAGCCGCATTTGCCGGTTTGTATGCAATAAATCGGCAGAAATCCGTGATCGGTGCCGACGTCTCCCATGCGAGCGCATTCCGGCATCATGTCATACAGCATCTTCAGGCGCTGATTGATTTGATTGGACGTATTCTTTGACATATTCAACAAATTCTCCGGCCAGATCCTCGGAAGTGATTTTTTTTCTGACTTTGCCGCGCTCGAACAGCAGCGCCTCTCCATTGCCGCCGGCAATGCCGATATCGGCATTCGACGCTTCTCCCGGCCCGTTCACCGCGCATCCCATCACCGCGACATGAATCGGTCTCCGGAAAAATTTTTCTTTTTCAAGTGCCAGCAGACGCTGCTCTACCTGTGCTGCAATTTCCACCAGATTGATTTGGCAGCGTCCGCAGGACGGACAGGAGACAAAGCGGAGCATTTTGCCGCCGCCGAGGTTCAAAGCATGCAGAAGCTCTCTGCCGACGCGGACTTCCTCACAGGGATCCCCCGTAAGCGATATGCGGATCGTATCTCCGATTCCGGAGAGCAAAACTGCACCGATACCCGCGCAGGACTTGACAGTTCCGGAAAACGGCGTTCCCGCTTCCGTAACGCCCACATGTAGAGGATAATTTCTGAGCTCTGCCATTTTTCGGTACGCTTCTGCCGTTACCGAAACGTCGGAGGATTTCAGCGAAACTACGATATCCGTAAAATCCAATTCTTCCAATATGCGGATATGATTCATTGCACTTTCGACGATTGCTTCCGCGTTCGGACGCGTTCCGTATTTTAACACGAGCGATTTTTCCAGCGAACCGCCATTCACACCGATGCGGATCGGCACGTTGCGTTCCTTTGCGGCACGCACAACAGCCGCTGTTTTTTCTCGGGCGCCAATATTCCCGGGATTGATTCGAATTTTGTCCGCCCCGTTTTCGAGGCAGGTAAGCGCGAGGCGGTAATCAAAATGAATATCCGCAACCAGCGGAATATGAATTGCCTTTTTGATGGCTCGAACGGCCGATGCGGCCTCCGCATCGGGAACCGCCACGCGTACGATATCGCAGCCTGCTTCCTCCAGACGCAAAATTTGCCGGACCGTCGCTTCGATATCCCGCGTATCCGTATTTGTCATGGACTGCACCGAAATGGGGCTTCCCCCGCCCATTGGCACGCTTCCGATATTGATTTTTCGTGTTTCGCTTCTGCGGTAATACATCTCGAGCTCCGCTTCCTAGCTTCGGATAATGCGCAAAATATCGTTCCCGGCGACAAAAATAGAAAAGAGAATCAGCAGTGCAAGAAAAATCAGAGAAACCGCCGCTTCCTTCTCCGGTGGCACTTTCTTGCCTCGCCGGATCAGTTCGATGATAATAAAGATCAGCTTTCCACCGTCCAGCCCGGGGATCGGAAGAATATTAAAGGCCGCCAGGTTTGCGCTGATCAGAGCCGCCATTTCAAATAATGCCGTAATCCGTGTCCCGACGCCTACCTCAGACGTCACAACGTCGTCCACGATCGTCGTCAGACCGATGGGACCGGACATGGCATCCATGCCGAGCTTCCCCGTAATCAGCCATTTCAAAGAATTAAAAACAGATTTTACAAGTGATACGTTATAGACAACTGCGTTTCCGATTGCTTCGAACAGATTTCCTCGCTTTGCGCTGAAACTGAAGCCATACTGGTACGGGTCAAATGAGGCAAGCTGGCTCTGGACAGACGCTTCTGTATATAAATCATCTCTGGAGCTTAATACCGTTCCGTTTGCATCGTACTCCGTTTTAACGCAGACATATTGACTCGGGTTTTCCTCTGTTCCCTGTTTAAATTCGTATTGTATTTTCGAACCATCCGCCTGCGTCAGCTCGGCGATCAGCAGATTTTCGTCCCACGAGGCCTGATATGTCCCCGTTAACGTTTTGGTTTTTCCGTCGATCCGATAGATCTGAATCTCCGATCTTTTTCCGGTCTCGTCGATGTTCCGTACAAGCTTATATTTTTCTTTTCCTCCGTCTGCCTTTTTAACTGTAAATTCGCTGTCGCCAGAGCCCTCCGCATATTTTACAAGATTAAAGTCAAGCGGATTAAAAACGCTGTAATCATTATATTCCGTAATACTGTCTCCCGGTTCGAGGCCGATCATCGATATGGGCAGATGTTCGGCGACCACACTGACCTTGCGCGTATCATATCCGTAAATCATGAAAATTACGGTGATAACTACAATGGCAAGGATGATATTCATAAAAACGCCGGCCAGCAGAATAATGGTTCTCTGCCACCATGGCTTATTACAGAATGCGCCGTCGGTATCTTCTGTAGTTTCCTCCCCCTCCATTGCACAATAGCCACCAAGAGGAAGGCAGCGGATCGTAAATACCGTTCCGGTCTTTTTCCCGACGCGCTGAAACAGCTTCGGTCCCATAAATATGGAAAACTCGTTTACCTTTACGCCGAAAATCCTTGCCGCGATATAATGGCCCCACTCGTGTACAATAACGAGAAGCGTCAAGATCAAAAGCATAATCAGAATACTCAAAGCGATGGTCATATCATACCTCCTACTGCAGCTCTGGCCCACCTGTCGGCTTCAACGATTTCTTCCAGCGACGGGTTTTCCCGGAAAGGACACTCGCCGGAATTCAGATGGCGGTCCATCACCCTGGATATATTATACTGTATCTCATTAAATTTAATATGTCTTTTCAGAAAAAAACTTACCGCAGCTTCGTTTGCTCCGTTCATTACCGCAGGCATCGTCCCCCCGGTCTTTGCTGCGCGAAGCGCAATTTCCAAACAGGGAAACGCGTTTGTGTCCGGTTTTTCGAAAGTCAGACAGCCAAGCCTTGTCAGATCGAGTTCCTCTGCATGGGATTCCGCCCGATATGGATATGTCAGCGCCAGCCGGATCGGCACTTTCATGTCCGGATTGCCGAGCTGCGCGAGAACGCTTCCATCACGATATAAAACCATTGAATGGATAATGCTCTGCGGATGCACGACTACGTCGATTTCGTCCGGCTTCACCTGAAACAGGTGCATTGCCTCAATGACCTCCAGGCCCTTGTTCATCAGCGTTGCAGAGTCTACCGTGATTTTGCTGCCCATGCTCCAGGTCGGGTGCCTGAGCGTTTCTTCCGGAGTTACGTCCCAGAGGCTCTCAAACGACCTGCCGCGGAACGGCCCGCCGGACGCAGTGAGAAAAATTTTTCGAAGCGCGCTTCTGTCTCGCGGATCGTTCCCGTGCAGACACTGAAAAATTGCGGAATGCTCACTGTCCACCGGCAAAATCCTTACGCTGTGCGCTGCGGCTTCCCGCATGACAAGCTCGCCCGCCGCGACGAGCGTCTCTTTATTTGCAAGCGCAATATCTGTTCCGCGGCGGATCGCCGCCAGCGTAGGCCGCAATCCGATCATTCCAACAATCGCCGTTACAAGAAGCTCGGCGCCGCATCCGGCCACCTGCAGAAGGCCCTCCTCACCATAAAAAATCTCCGGCTTCAGCTCGGGAGCCGTCCTTTTTAAAAGCTCCTCCAAGCGCGCCGCGCCCTCCGCAGTCGCCACGCTGAGAAGCGGCACGCGAAAACAGGCCGCCTGCCGTGCAATTCGCTCGACGTTGTCTCCTGCGGCTAGTGCCGCGATCTCGATATGAGGATTTGATTCCGTTTGCGCAGCTGCGTTCAGTTCCTCGACAACCTTCAGCGTCTGCGTTCCGATGGAACCGGTCGATCCCAAAATGGCAATTTTCATTTATGCTCAGGCACCACCTATTCCGCAAAACAGCAAATAATAGTATACCACCGGGATTGCAAATAAATAGCTGTCGATCCGATCAAGAATTCCGCCGTGCCCAGGGATAATTTTTCCGAAATCCTTAATTCCGGCATAGCGCTTTATTGCAGAAGCCGCAAGATCGCCGATCTGTGACACAATACCGGTAATGGCGCCGATGATTGCGTAATGATACAATGGGAGGCCGCGGTACGCCTCTGTGAACCAAAGCACAATTCCGTAGATCATTAATACGGCAATGCTTCCGACAAAGCCGCCGACACATCCCGCAACCGTTTTATTCGGGCTGATTTCCTCAATCAGCTTTCTCTTGCCAAAGGCTCTTCCGATAAAATACGCAAAGGTGTCGGTTGCAACGGCGCCGATCAGCGCCAGGAAAAACAAATATACGCCGCCCTCCAGATCCCGGAGCTTTACAAAATAACTGATCAGGAACAGAACATAAAATCCGCCGAATACGGTAATCGCAGCGTCCGCCGCGTTATAGGCCTCATGGCGAAACACAAGCAGCGCAAGAAGAATCAGCATCCCCAGCAGAAAAATCGGCGGAAAGAGATTTACCCGGCCGAACGCTTTGGCCTCAACCATGATCGACAAATAGGAATCTCCATCAAAATACATCATCAGGGCGAGAAGTACAATATAAAGAATCCCAAATAATTTGATTGGAGCGTAGCCTCTTTTAGAAAAAGCATTATAAAATTCAAAAATTCCGATTCCTCCGAATAGAAGAACCAGTATGTCCAGGACGTATCCTCCGATCAGGATTGCAGCTACGGCAATCGCCGCTACGACGATGCCGGATATCACTCGTTGCTTCATCTTGTTATGATCCTCCGTATCTTCTCTGACGCTTCGTATACGCACGCAGCGCCGCAATCAGCCGTTCCTTTGAAAAATCAGGCCACCAGCCGCTGTCGAAGTAAAATTCTGTATACGCCATCTGCCAAAGAAGAAAGTTGCTGATCCGCTCCTCGCCGCTTGTCCGGATCAGCAGATCGGGATCCGGCGCGTCCGCGGTATAAAGATATTTTTGAAACAGAGACGCGTTCACTTCCGCTTCGCTAATATTTCCCTCTGAAATTTCACGCGCAATCGCCTTCACGCCTCGAAGGATCTCGTCTCTGCCGCCATAATTAATGGCAATCAGGGCTGTAAGCTCCGTGTTGTGCTGGGTTTCTTCCTCGATTCGCGCAATAGATTTCTGGAGCGAGGCAGATAATCTAGAACGGTCTCCAATAATGAGAAAACGAATTTTATCTTTGTTTTTTCCCATAATTTTATTGAAGTTTTTCAGCTGTGCCGCCAGAAGCGACATCAGACCGTCGACCTCCGCTGCGCTTCGTTTCCAGTTTTCTGTAGAAAACGCGTAAAACGTAACGTAGCGAATTCCGAACTCCGCCGCGTCGGATAAAAGCTGACGATAAGCCTCCACACCCTTCTTATGGCCTGCAACGGCAGGCAGACCGCGCTCCTTCGCCCATCTTCTGTTGCCGTCTGGTATAACAGCGATATGGCGAGGGATGTGAAGCACCTCGCCATGATATTCGATCAGCTCCTTACTGATCCGCCGAATGTCCTGCGTCATATTTCCATGAGCTCTTTTTCTTTTGCCGAGGTCACTTTATCGATTTGAGCAATATGCTTATCCGTAATGTTCTGTATTTCCTTCTCGGCTTCTTTCTGCTCGTCTTCCGTGATTTCGTTTTTCTTTTTTAAGCTTTTAAAATGCTCCATCGCGTCCCTGCGGATATTGCGCGTCGCAATTTTCGCATCTTCTCCGTACTTTTTCACCTGTTTTGTCAGCGCGATCCGCCGCTCTTCCGTAAGAGGAGGAAAAACAAGCTTCAGCGTTTTGCCGTCGTTGTTTGGATTGATTCCGATATCCGATTTCTGAATTGCCTTTTCCGCGGCCTTCAGCACCGTCGCATCCCACGGCTGGAAGACCAGCATCCTCGCTTCCGGAACCGTGATATTCCCCACCTGATTGATCGGCGTCTCCGTACCGTAATATTCTACCGTTATTTTATCCAGAATTGCAGGATTTGCACGTCCCGCACGCACAGCGGCAAACTGCTCCTCCAGGACGGAAATCGTCCGGTCCATTTTCTCACTGAACTGTTTATAATCCTCTTTGTTAATCATATTTATCACTCCTGTTGCGAATTCATTGCTTCCAATATATCACAATTCTGCGAAAAGAGCAATTTAATTGTTTTTCTCGAAATCATGCATGAATGCAATCAAAGCCGCAACGCCTTCCTCCGGCATCGCGTTATAAATAGAAGCACGCATTCCTCCGACGCTGCGGTGTCCCTTCAGATTGGCAAAGCCGGCCGCGGTCGCTGCCTCGACAAACCGCTTGTCAAGCGTCTCGTCCCCCGTAACAAACGGAATGTTCATAATTGAACGGTCCTTACCTGTCACCGTTGCGCGGAAAAGCTTCGAGCCATCAAGATAATCGTACAATGCCTTTGCCTTCCGTTCATTGATTTTTTCGATTTCCTTCACGCCGCCAAGCTCCTTCAGCCACTCCAGTACCAGCTTGCAGATATAAATCGAATAGGTTGGCGGCGTATTATAGAGCGAGTTGTTTTTCGCATGAATGTCATACCGGAGCATCGTCGGCGTCTCTTCCCTGTGCCGTCCGATCAGATCATCGCGTACGATCACTACAGTCAGTCCGGCGGGACCAATATTTTTCTGAGCGCCGGCAAAAATAATTCCGAACCTCGAAACATCCGTTTCCTCTGAGAGAATTGCCGAAGAAAAATCAGCGACGATCGGCACGCTGCCCGTATCCGGAATTTTTGTATAGCGCGTTCCATAGATCGTGTTGTTCCAGCAGATATGCACATAATCCGCCTCCGGCGTAAAATCCTCGCGTTTGGTTTCGGGAATATACGTAAACGTCCGGTCTGCGGACGAGGCAACGACGTTTACTTTGCAGAATTTCTTTGCTTCCGCCTCCGCCTTGTTCGTCCACATTCCCGTTCCGATGATATCTACGATGCCGGAACCGTTTCCGATATTCAGAGGAACTGCCGCAAACTGAGTGGAAGCACCGCCCTGCAGAAAAAGGACTTTATAATTTTCAGGGATTCCCATAAGCTCGCGGAGCAGCGACTCCGCGCCGTAAATAATTTCTTCATACGCCTTAGAACGATGGCTCATCTCCATCACGGACATTCCCGTGCCATTGTAGTCCAGCATTTCGCTCTGCGCCCTTCTCAAAACCGATTCCGGTAAAACCGCCGGGCCGGAAGAAAAATTATATACTCTTTTCATACTATGTTCTCCTTATCATTCAATGACCGTACCGATGTCCTCCCCGCATACTGCGCGCACCATATTATACGGATCGCGGACGCCAAATACGTGAATCCTGACGCCGTTGTCTTTACACATGGAAGCCGCGGTAGAATCCATTACCTTCAGATCCTTCCGAAGAACGTCGGCATGCGTAAGACGGGAAAATTTCTGCGCATCAGGATATTTGACGGGATCCTTGTCATATACAGCGTCTACGTTCTTCGCCAGCAGGATCGCATCGGCTCCGATTTCTGCCGCACGCAGCGCTGCGGCGGTATCCGTCGTAAAAAAAGGATTCCCCGTGCCGCAGCCGAAAATCGTTACCCTTCCTTTTTCCAGATGGCGCACGGCTTTGTTCCGGATGTACGGCTCCGCAATTTGCCGCATTTCGATCGCCGTCTGCACTCTCACAATCATACCGTGCTGCTCCAGAGCATCGGCCAGGGCAAGCGAATTCATCACGGTCGCAAGCATCCCGATATGATCCGCGCGCGTCCTGTCCATATTGGCGTTCTGCGCGCCGCGCCAGAAATTTCCGCCGCCAACGACGACGGCGATTTCCACTCCCATATCGGATATCGTTTTTAAATTTTCCGCTACTCTGTCAAGCATTTCCGGATCAAGGCCAAAGCTTTTGCCGGTTTCCGTTTTGGCCGCAAGCGCTTCTCCGCTGATCTTGATCAAAACTCTTTTATATACAGGTTCGCTCATGGGGATTCCTCCGTATAGATCTCGGTATTCAAAAAAAGGGCTTTTTGCAAAGCCCTCTCGAACGCGGTAATTATTTCAGCTGCTTCATGACCTCGTCCGCAAAATTTTCTTCTTTTTTGGCAAGGCCCTCGCCCTTTTCATATCTGACGAAACGTCTTACCGTAATTTTTTCGCCGATCGTTGCAATCAAGCCGTTTAAGATATCGGAAACCTTTTTCTCCGGATCTTTCACGAACGGCTGTTCCAGAAGGCAATAATTTTCATAGAATTTCGAAATTCTGCCCTCCACCATTTTGTCCACAATTTTCTCCGGCTTTCCCTCGTTCAGCGCCTGCGCTCTGAGAACGGCTTTTTCTTTCTCAATGTCTTCCGCCGGAACGTCGTCTTTGGAAACATAGAGCGGATTGGTTGCGGCGATATGCATGGCGACATCTTTGACAAATCCGCGGAAAACGTCGTTTCTGGCTACAAAATCCGTTTCACAGTTTACTTCTACCAAAACGCCGATTCTTCCGCCTCCGTGGATATACGCTTCCACTATGCCTTCGCTGGCGATTCTTCCGGCCTTTTTCGCGGCGGCGGCAAGACCCTTTTCTCTGAGATAGTCAGCGGCCTTTTCCATATCGCCGTTTGTCTCGGTCAGAGCCTTCTTGCAGTCGTTCAGTCCTGCGGACGTTCTTTCCCTTAATTCTTTAATCATGCTTGCGGAAATATTCATGCTTATTCCTCCTCCGTAATTGCGATATCTTCCGTCACTTCTTCTATCTCGTCGGAGTCCTTTGCTTCCTCATAATCGCCGGCGTCGCCCTCTTTCCCTTCAATGATGGCGTCGACCATTTTTCCGGCAATAAGCTTTACTGCGCGGATCGCATCGTCGTTTCCGGGGATTACGTAATCGATTTCGTCCGGATCACAGTTGGTATCTACGATCGCAACAACGGGGATTCCAAGCTTTTTGGCCTCCTGTACCGCGTTTCGCTCGACTCTGGGATCCACGACGAAAAGCGCCGCGGGCAATTTCTTCATGTTCTTGATTCCGCCCAGGTTCTTTTCCAGCTTATCGCGCTCCGCCTTCAGCTTAATGACTTCTTTCTTGGGAAGACGCTCAAAGATTCCCTTTTCTTCCATATCGTTCAGCTTATTCAGCTTTTCGATTCTCTTCTCGATGGTTTTGAAATTGGTAAGCATGCCGCCGAGCCATCTGTTGTTGACATAATATTGGCCGGCCCGTTCGGCCTCCTCTACGATCGAATCCTTCGCCTGTTTTTTTGTTCCGACGAAAAGAACTTCCCCGCCGTTCTTTGCGACATCGGCAAGAAAATAATACGCCTCGTCAATCTTCTTGACGGTCTTCTGCAGATCTATGATATAGATCCCGTTTCTTTCCGTGAAAATGTATTCCGCCATTTTGGGGTTCCATCTTCTCGTCTGATGGCCGAAATGCACGCCTGCTTCCAGCAATTGCTTCATTGAAATGACTGCCATTAAATTTTCCTCCTTTTATTTTGATCCTCCGGCTCCTTCCTCTTCCCGCGGAAGCGCTCTGTAAAACGCCAGGACCGCGCGAATCCAAAGCCGTGCGTATTGCTAAGCAGCGTTTGGTATTATAACAGACATTTTCCCGGAATGCAAGCGTAAAAGCACCGCCTTAATTGCGTCTCTGAGCCTGCCAAGCGAGCCCTATCGCCCGGGAGCAGGCTGCAGGCGTTTTTTCTTATTCCGAAGGAGCATAGTAAAAATTTGCGCGATGCGGCGATCCTCCGCAATGGTTCCCTTGCCCGTCCTCAAGGGAGGACCGGCATAAGCGCCGCTTCTATTGAGACGGCTCCGGCTGGCTTTGCCGGCCGTTTGCCATTCCGCCCGGATTACATTTATCGGGAAATAATAAATTTGCGATATGCCGACCATTTACATTCCCCTGCAGAAGTCCCTCCAAACAGTAGTGGCAATAGCAAACGATCGTATCTGTCTGATACTGTCTGCAATAAGCTTGCATGAGTGCAATTTGTTCTTCTTGCGTATGATTTATAAATTTTCCTTTGGCTTGTTCTACGTAATGTTTGGGAGCAAGCTTGGAATTCTTAACTGGCTGTTCCCGATATAAGGTGCTTCCGCAAAAATCTGTTTTCTCATGATTCTTATTTGCTTCTACGTATTTTATATTCATTTTTCTGAGCAAGCTGCGGACAGCTTCTTGCTCGTGCAGACGTTCTCTGGTTCGCCAGCAGTCCTGAATCGTAACCTCCAATCCGCCATAGTCCGGAAAAGAAAATGACGGATCACGGTCAATGAATTCCCACAGGGACACGGCCTTTACGCCTGTGCGCCATTCTTCCACAATATTAGTACAATTATGACAAACAGAAATTACGGTGTCTCCCGGTTGAAAAACCTCGGATACCGGAAGCTGCTTCCATGCGTTTTGAACGCTGCAGTCTGAAATTCTTTTTGTGTTTTGCGCTACTCGGTAATTTGGAATACAGCAGCGTACAATCGTAATGTCCGGCTTTGCTTTTATATACTTTTGCAGCAGCAAGCTTGTTTCAGGAAACCGCGCTGTGAACATACAGCTGCAATATAGTAAATAGACATTATTACTCCTCCGCAGTTTTTTTATATTTCTGCGGCCCAAAAGCTCTTATCCGGCGCGGTATGGCAGGGTGGTTTCCCTTTCATCTGAAAGTATTTTCGACTACTCCCGGAAGCAGCTTGTAAATGGAACCGTTTATTTTTTCTTCGAACAGGGCTTCGATTTCTAAGATCTTTTTCCATCGCAAAGTCGTGGCGGGCGGTGTTCCGTAGCGAATTGCAACATCGACAAACCGTTTTTCCAAAAGGCAAAATCCAGTTGGAAGCGCCAGCGCGTCGCACAGCTGCACAAGTCTGTCATAATCATCATAAACGGCGTTTTTGATAAAATGCTCCATAAACAAATAGTCGCTTTCGGATACGTCAAACGTGCCGATAGAGGTTTTTATATCCTGGATCATAAAAGCATGAGAAATACAGATTTGCGCCGCCTTTTCCCAGCCGCGTTCCATGCAAAAGCGATAGCCGTCTATTAAATGCTTTTCAGAGGTTACTCCGGCATATCTTCCGATATCGTGCAGCAGTCCAAAGCAATATGCCAGATCGGAAGATAAATCGCTGCACTGCGCGGCAATATTTTTACAGGCCAGTGCCACAAAGCGCGAGTGTTCTATCCATTTTCCTGGATTTAATCTTCCCGCCCATTCCAATTCGGTTTCTGCTGTTCTGCAATTCAGTTCCAACTCATTTATTCCTTTCTTAAGCAAGGGAGACTGAAGTGAAACGCCCAGGCTCCTCCGCTATTTAAAAGCTTACGAAGGCAGACAGGTGCGTGCATCTCGCGAGATCGCTGCCTATCTGCAATTATTATAGCGCCAAAGACACAAGGATAATATCTCTATTCTGTCATATTTTATCACTATTCTGCCATTTGCGGCGGTATTGCAACGGTGTGCATCCTGTAGCTTCACGAAAGATTTTCCCAAAATAGCTGGCATTTCCTAATCCGCAGGCATATCCGATTTCTGTTATAGTCCTTTGGCTGTCTGCAAGCATTTGGCGGGCCGCCTGTATCCGATAGCTCTTTATATACTCAACAGGCGTCATATGCAAATAGTTTTGGAAAACCCTATAGCATTCCCTTTCGCTTAAATAGGCAATTTGGGCAAGCTCTGAAATAGATATTTTTTCATGGTAATTCTCATGGATATATATCATCATTCGTTTTACTTTATCAGCGGTACTATTAACGGATTGCGTTTTCTCCTGGAGTATGGAGCTGCACAGCTTGAACAGCCGGAGCCATATCTGCGAAAGGGCCTCTCTTATATTTATCTCATAGCCAAATTCATCTTCTGACAGTAAAAATGCGCTGCGAATCAAATCAATAACAGCCGCCTGCTCCCGTTCTTCCGCACCGAGTGCAATTATTTCTATTTGGGAGCATGTAATAATCGGCATAATATACTTTTGCTCAATAATACTTCCATGACTCCCCGCCAGTAATTTCGGGGCAAAAATATGCAGCAGCTGTACGTTTTCTTCATTATGCGTCTGAATTTCTGTCATATGCAATACGTTAGAATTAACCATACCGGCTGAACCGGCAGAAAACGTGACGGTTTTACGCGGCGTATGATATTTTAGCTTGCCGCTTTCTATGTAAAATAGCTCTATGGCGTTATGCCAATGCCACGGCACAAAGGGCTCACGATAATAGTCCAGCTCTGCGCGCGAAGCGATATATGGAAAATCAGGAGTGGCGTATGGCAGCTTTTCCTCATTGCTGCCTATCTGAAATTCTAAATTTCGGGTAATTCTCATTCTAACACCTCCCTGATACGAATTGTACCTTAGCTGAGCCGGAGACAGCGCAAGTGCTATCGCCCCGTCTTATAATTCTATGTATTTCGGCGGAAGCGCCGGAGCCTTCATCGCCTGGACGGCTTGTGAAACGGATTGTTTTCCCTGCAAAACCATTAATTTCGACGTGCCGTGGGCAATCAGCTTTCCGGCAGTGTCTGTCACTGCTGCCTGACAAAGGCATATGCTGCGGCCGATTCGGATGGTTTGTCCCTCGGCGATCATGACGCCTTCTTTCATCATGGATAAATTATTCACGCTTAAGTCGACGGAGGTATAACCGGCGTTTTCCTCCATTTCACAATATGCGGCCCAGTAAGCTGCTGTATCGATCACCGACGCATAAACGCCGCCGTGCACCCCTCCAAATGGATTCAAATGCTTTCGATCAAGCGCGACCGTTATTTTGGAATATCCTTTGCGCAGTTCACAGACTTTCATATCAAGAAGCTTGAAAAAAGGGCTGGCGTTTATTAACGCCAGCAATGCGTCGAGATGCTCCGGATTGATTTGCTTCATATCCTTTTCCCTCCTTCTCCGTTATTATAACAAAAAGAAAAGATTTGGAAAAGAAGCGTCTTCCGTTAAAGCTCAGCCGATATTCATCGTGATTTCCACAACCTGATAATAGGTTCCCGCACGGATCAGCATCGTGTGACTCCCGGAAGAAAGTCCGGAAATATCGACATCGTCGTCGAATGCATTGGTGGCCGCCGCTACATCGCTCCTGTAATCCGCGGGAAGCGAGATCCAGGCGCCGCCGTCTATAACAGTATTGAAAGGATGCCGTCCCCGCCCTGCGTACAGACCAGCCCTGGACATAAAGCGTCTGCATGCCTGCGCGCACGGAGGTTTCCGCACAGATGACTTTATCATCGAATTTATGCAAAGCAATGCATTTTGTCCTTTTCAGGACGATTCCTTTTTGAACACCCAAAATTTATTCATCAAAAAATTAACGATCAGCATAACGGGCGTCACGATCAGCTTGCAGTAGTCCTCCGGTACGGAAAATACTCTGTTGACAAGCATAACAAGCAAAGCGCTCATTATGGCATATATCACAAACGCAGCGATAAATTTCGGTCCTGTCCGGCGGTTTCTGCCGTCGAATACAAATTTGCTGTTTAAAAGATAGCTGTTCACCGCTCCTGCGATATCTCCCAGGATGGAGCTTGTCCCCGCAGCAAGATTAAAGCCAAACAGCACAAGCTCAAAATCAAATAAGCCCCAAAGCCGCAAAAGGATCCAGCTGACGATCAGCGCCACTACGGTATTGGATACTCCGACGCAGCAAAATAAAATAAATTGCTTATATTTTAACCAGAGGGCTTTGATTTTTTCCATTCCATATACTCCTTTATGTATTTAGACCGCCGCGGCTTCGTCTTCTGCAGGCAATCCCCGTTGCAACCATCAGAATCAATGCGATCACAGAAGAAATCAGAACGCTGGCAGTCAGGCCATACGCATCTACCATCAGATACGTCGCGATGCCCGAAAAGTTAAATGCCGCATGAAACAGGATATTGGAAGTAAGCGTGCCTGTTATCTCATACAGCCAAACCATCACAAGAGAAAGCAGGCCGGAATAAATTCCCTGCAATATATTTCCATGATAAACTCCAAATAGTACGGAGGTGATCAGCGCCGCCGCCAGCACAGAAAGCCTGTGGGACGCTGCGGTCACGCGCGCAGGGATGGTATTGAGGATCTTTTTAAGCGCATTGTAGAGGAATCCGCGAAACAGCAGCTCCTCCACTATGGGCGCAGCGATTACGGTCGCCATATAAGAAAGCAAAACACTGCCTCCGTCAAATGCGCTGACGCTCTCCTGGTTTTCCTGCACCCAGCTTTCCGGCAGCCGTTCGGAAATAAGATTCAAAAGCGTATTAAACGAAACGCCCACGAACGTGCCGATCGCCAAAGAAGAAACGGAAAGCGTCCCGCCCAGCCGGCGCGTATTGATGCCGATCATGCGGGAAAACCGGACCTTTCGGTTTACAAGATACAAAATGAGAAGCAGAAGCAGCGCCGCTAAAATATAAAGCAGCGAAATATTCCGATAGAAAAGCGCATATACAAGCTCATTCAGCTCCGTTTCATTTGCTCCGGGGTGATTCCGTACGGCGTAGATGGAAAAAAGAAAAATCGCGGCGTACTGAACGATATAATTCACCGCCTGCCATGCCAAATACGCCAGACATGGAATCAGCACTGCCTTCAGAATTATCATACTCTTTTTGGGAGGATTCTGCTCATTTTCATACATACGCTGCCGCGCCTCCTTCGATCGCTTCCAATCTTGTTTCTTTTTTGGTATAATATCCATACCGTGTAATTATAACCCAATTCCGGATAATTACAACTTTTTTCGCAGGAGTGATCGGAATGCAGATTTCGCGTACTGAGGCGGCATATGTGATTCTCAACAGAATAAAAGAAATCAGAAAAGAACGAGGCAGCTGTCTCGTTGCGATCGACGGGAATTCCGGCAGCGGAAAAAGCACGCTTGCCGCCCAGCTTGCCGCCGCATCAGGAGCGACGCTGTTTCACATGGATGATTTTTTTCTTCCTCCGCAGCTACGAACGGAGGATCGTCTCAATACTCCCGGCGGCAATATCGATTCGGAGCGTTTTGTGAAAGAAATCATAAAGGGACTTGAAAAAGGCAGAACCTTTTCCTATCGAGCCTTTTCCTGTAAAAATTCCTCATATATTGAAAAAACGGCCCCGCATTCGACTGTAAATATCCTTGAGGGCGTTTACAGCATGCATCCCGACTGGCAATCTGAGCTCAATTTGAAAGTGTTTCTCCAGATTCCGCCGGAGGTTCAGCAGGATCGCATTTTGCACAGAAGCGGCCCGGAACTGCTGAAAAAATTTACGGAGATATGGATTCCCCTGGAGAACCGGTATTTCGAGTTTTACGGGATCCGCGAACGCTGCGATTATATTGTCACCGTATAATTTGACATTCCTCCCTTCCCGCTTTATAATTTTGCAGGACTGATCGGGAGGACAGGATGCGGAATCAAAGAAACGCTTTTTGGGAAAAATACGGAATTTTTATTTTTTTTGCGGTATTTTCCGCACTTCTGCTTTCCGTTTGTTCCATGTGCTCTTTTCTTTTCCCGATCCATGACAGAGTAGATCAAAATGTATTTTTTACCGTCGGCAGGGAAATTTTGAACGGAAAAGTCATTTACCGCGACTTATTCGAGCACAAGGGGCCGCTGACTTATTTTATTCATGCCGCCGCCGCACTGATCTCTGAAACTTCCTTTCTGGGCGTCTATCTGATTGAAATTGTCTCTTTAACTGTTTTTTTGATATTTGCCTATAAAACCGCGCTTTTTTTTACAAATCGCCAATTTTCCTTTTATTCTGCGATGCTCCTTGCCGTTGTGCTGCTTTGTTCGGAATGCTTCCAGCGCGGCGACAATGTGGAGGAGCTCTGTCTGCCGCTTTTGATGATTTCTATGTATTATCTGCTAAGAGCCATTCCGCTCCCGCAGCATCCCAATCCGAGACCGCAGTCGTCCGCTGTGATTTTCTTAAACGGACTGCTTTTCGGATCGGTATTGTGGATTAAATTCAATTTGGTTGGCTTCTGGATCGGATGGAGCTGCGTAACGTTTCTGCCGCTGCTCTTCCGGAAGGAATTCCGAACGTTTTTCCTGCGCGTTCTTTTGTTTTTCGCTGGCTTTGCCGTCACTGCGCTTCCCTGGATTCTGTATTTTTACCAGAAGGATGCTCTGTATGATTTTTTGTATACGTATTTTTATTGCAATATTTTCCTGTATAAGGACGACGCTGGCCTCCTGCTCCGGCTGGGCTCCGTTCTTTTCGGAATGGGACGGAATTTGATCGGAAATCTCGTTTTGATTGCGGCGTCTGTGTACGGGCTGATTCGTCTGGTGAAGCTCCGTGTTTTTTCTCCGCTGATCACGTATGTCGGATTATATGCCGGCGTATTTTTCGGCGGACGCTGGTATACGTATTATTATTTGATCTTGGCTCTCTATGCGCTCTTTGGCATCGTATTTGTGTTTGAGGATATCAAAACGCTTCGTCCGCTGAAATGGGCCCGTTCGCACGCGAAAAAGGCATTTCTTTTTTTTCTGCCGCTTTGCCTTGCCGCTGCCGTTCTGTGCAGCAACTGCCTGCCGTTTTACGGATTGGAAAAATCCGCCTATCCGCAGTTTCAGTTTGCATCCTATATCAAAAGCTCCGGCATCGAGAATCCAACCCTGCTGAATTACGGCTTCATTGACCAGGGCTTTTATCTGGCGGCCGGCATTTCACCTGTCAACAAATACTTTTGCCGTGTTAATATTCCGTACGATGCGCTCCCGGAGATGTATGATCAGCAGAAGGAGCTGATAGACGAAAAGATCGTTGATTTTGTCGTCGTACGGATAAACGGCGCTGAAAAATCCATCGAAAAAGATTACATCGATTCGATCACGCAAACAAGCGGCTATCATTTTCAGAACCCCGCCTATATCGTTCCGGAGGAAAGCATTCCTCATTTATTTGAAAATTATAGGCTGGTCCTGGAAGCACGCGATCCTGCTGAAGAATATGTATTTGGCCTGTTTCAGAAAAAGCCGTAAGAAACTTCTTTTTTGTGTTGACAAACCGTGACGAATGGGTTAGAATATCTTCTGTTGTTCAGGTGACCAAGCAGTTGGTTGCTCTGTACAAAGCGTTGCACCCATAGCTCAATTGGATAGAGCGTCTGGCTACGGACCAGAAGGTTGTGGATTCGAGCTCTGCTGGGTGCGCCAAGAAAAGCCTTTCGTTATAGTAAGAAACGAAAGGCTTTCATTTTTAATTGCTTTGGACGCTCCCTGGCCTATTCAAACAGCTCATCCATAAGCCTGCGGATTCTTTTGGTTCTTTCTTGCGTTGCCTCGCGGCTGACGCTAAGCTCTGCAACGTCGCCCTCCTTTGCCTCAGGCAGGAGTACCCTTTCCAGCTTCGCAAAGCGCTGCTTTCCTTCTTGATCTGTGTATTCAGCAATGATGTAATCGCCTTCAAAGCGATCGACAATGAACTGCATGATTAACCATCCCCTTTATTTTTCGGAAATCACCTCGAGCTCCGTTCCGTTGGAACGAACCGTAATGGTACCCTGTTCATCCGTCCGACAGATCTGCGCGCCTGCGGCCTGCCACTTTTCTACAACAAAAACGTGCGGATGATTATAGCTGTTGCCGGCTCCGACTGAAAAGATCGCGTATCGTGCCCCGGTCGCTTCTACAAAGGCATCTCCGGAAGAGGTGCCGCTTCCGTGATGCCCGACCTTGACCACATCGGCACGCACATCGTACCCTGCCTCGAGAATTTCGTTTTCACTCAAAATTTCCGCGTCTCCCATAAATAGGAACCGGTGCTCTGCGTTGACGATTCGGAGCACCGCCGAGTAATTGTTTAATTCTTCATAGCTTTCTCCGATTGGCGCCAGCAGCTCTACGCCCGCGCAAATCTGTACGCCTGCCTGTGCCGTTTTGATTTTCAGGCCTTTCTCGGCAATCGCTTCGAGCAGATTCTCGTACGTTTTCGTATTCGTGGAAGCCTTCGGCATGTAAATCTCTCCGATTTCAAAAGACTGAACGACTTCTTTCATGCCTCCGATATGATCGGCGTGCGGATGCGTCGCGATCAAATAATCAATTTTTTTGTAGCCCTTTTCTCGGATAAAGCTTACGATCCGTTCGCCGGCCTCCGCTTCTCCGGCATCAATCAGCATGGTTTTTCCGTCCGGCAGCTCCACAAAAGCGGAATCGCCCTGTCCCACGTCAAGAAAGCTGATTGTAAGCTCGCCGGAAGCGCCGGGCACAATTTCTTCGCGCTGCGGCGTCCCAGCCGGCTCCTGAGAAACGAAATCCCCAAAGAAAACGTCATTCAGAGACAGTTCGTCAAAAATACATCCTGATAAAAAAGAAACGCATAATACAATGATAAAAAGGAGTGATGCTATCGTCTTCTTCAAAATAATCGATCCCTGCCGCAATATGTTTTTTCTATTATAGCATGTACGGTCCGTACCGTAAATAAAAACATCCGCAGACAGTATCAATACTGCCTGCGGATCTGCTTTTTATTTATCGGAGCACTGGAATTAATACATTCCGCCCATTCCGCCTCCGGCGGGAGCCGCCGGCTCGGGCTCGGGGATATCAGCCACCACGGCTTCTGTCGTCAGAAGAATGGAAGCCACCGAAGCCGCATTCTGAAGCGCAGAACGCGTTACCTTCGCAGGATCAACGATTCCGGAAGCAATCATATCTACGCATTTCTCGCTGAGCACATCATAACCGATGCCCGGCTTCGCAGCTTTCACCTTGTCTACGATGACCGCGCCCTCCAGACCGGCATTAATAGCAATCTGCTTTACCGGTTCCTCCAGCGCTTTCATTACGATCTGAACGCCCGTCTTTTCATCGCCGCTCGTCGTCTTAAGAAGCTTTGCAACGGAAGAAATCGCATTGATATAAGCCGTTCCGCCGCCTGCAACGATTCCCTCTTCTACCGCTGCTTTCGTAGCTGCAAGAGCATCCTCGATTCTCAGTTTTCTTTCTTTCATTTCGGTTTCCGAAGCAGCGCCGACCTGGATCACCGCTACGCCGCCCGAAAGCTTTGCCAGACGCTCCTGAAGCTTTTCCTTGTCAAATTCAGAGGTCGTTTCCTCGATCTGGGATTTGATCGACTGAATTCTCTTCTTGATTTCCGTCTTGTCGCCGGCACCGTCTACGATGATGGTGTTCTCCTTCGCTACCTTGACCTGTCTTGCGCGGCCAAGCATTTCAATCGTCGTTTCCTTCAGATCGTAGCCAAGCTCTTCGGTAATGACCTCGCCGCCCGTCAGGATCGCGATGTCACGCAGCATTTCTTTTCTCCTGTCGCCAAAGCCCGGAGCTTTTACCGCAACGCATGCAAACGTGCCTCTGAGTTTGTTGACAATCAGCGTCGTCAGCGCTTCACCCTCTACGTCTTCCGCGATAATCAGGAGCTTCTTGCCCTGCTGTACGATCTGTTCCAGAATCGGCAGGATTTCCTGAATGTTAGAAAGCTTTTTGTCTGTAATGAGAATATACGGATCTTCGAGAACAGCTTCCATTTTATCCGTATCAGTCGCCATGTAGGCGGAAACATATCCTCTGTCGAACTGCATGCCTTCCACGACTTCCAGATTCGTACCCATCGTTTTCGATTCTTCAACGGTAATAACACCGTCGTTCGTAACCTTCTCCATAGCATCCGCAATCAGCATGCCGATGCTTTCGTCGTTTGCGGAAACGGAAGCAACACGCGTAATGTCATCCTTTCCTCTGACGTTCTGGCTGCCCTCCCGAATGCTTTCCACCGTAGCGTCAACGGCCTTCTGAATGCCCTTCTTCAGAATCATCGGATTTGCGCCGGCAGCAATGTTTTTCAGTCCTTCCCGGATAATCGCCTGAGCGAGAAGCGTCGCCGTCGTCGTACCGTCGCCGGCAACATCATTCGTTTTCGTCGCAACCTCCTTGACAAGCTGCGCGCCCATGTTTTCAAAGCGATCTTCAAATTCGATCTCCTTTGCGATCGTTACGCCGTCGTTCGTAATCAGCGGAGCGCCGAATTTTTTGTCCAGAACAACATTTCTTCCTTTCGGTCCCAGCGTAATCTTAACGGTGTCGGCAAGCTGGTCGACACCCTTTACAAGAGCCTTCCTCGAATCTTCGTTGAATTTAATTTCCTTTGCCATACAGATCTCCTCCTAATATTATTCCACGATTGCCAGGATGTCGCCCTGCTTCAGGATCGTGTACTCGGTTCCGTTGTATTTGACTTCCGTGCCGGCATATTTGCTCATCAGCACTTTATCTCCAACCTTAACCTCCATCGGAACGGTCTTTCCATCAACTACTGCACCCGGGCCGATTGCAACGACCTCAGCCTCCTGCGGCTTCTCCTTCGCGGAACCGGGAAGAACGATACCGCTTTTTGTCGTTTCCTCGCTCTCCAGCATCTTCACGACGACTCTGTCGCTTAACGGTTTAATACCCATAAAGAATCCTCCTTTATCATAATGTATATTGCTTTTCTTTCGTTTGTTAGCACTCGATTTGCATGAGTGCTAACAACTGTCGTATAATATACCCTCATTTTGAAAATTATACAAATCGAATTTTCCTAGAAATTCCGGTAAAATCAGAAATTATTCCAAAATAGCTCGTTCGTTCTTCTTTTTGCTTCTTTTTTCTTTGTTTTATTCCTTCTGCAATTTTGCATACGCGATGATCAATCGTTTCATTCCGCAATCGTCAAAAACGATTTCTACCGTTTTATTCATTCCCTCGCCGAGTATTTTTGATACAGTACCGCATCCGAATTTTTTATGCTTCACACGCTGTCCAACGGTAAAATCTGTCAGAAATGCGCCGGATTCTGTCTTTTCTCCGCTTGCCGGCATTTTTCTTCCAGATTTCTGCTCCGCTTGGAACTGTCTTTCCAGAAAACGGTTTGCTCTTTCAAACTGTTTGCTTTCAAGCTCGTTTTCAAATGCCTGCCATCGCTTTCCAAAGGCTCCTGCCGGTTTTTTTTCTCCGGCCTCGCAGACACAGGCTTCGGGAAGCTCGCGTATGAACCGGGAAGGCTGATTCCGCGTGGTTTTTCCGTAAAGCATTCGTTCCTCGGTATTTACAAGATAAAGCTTCCGCATCGCCCTTGTGATGGCAACATAGCACAGACGGCGCTCTTCGTCGATCGCATCGGGGCTTTCCTCAATGGAACGGCGGGAAGGGAAAATCCCGTCTTCCAGACCGACCATGAAAACGACAGGAAATTCTAAGCCCTTCGCGCTGTGAACCGTCATAAGCGTTACCTTGTTTTCGCCCTCATCCGCAGCCGCCTTTGTATCGGCGTCAGAGCTGAGCGACACATATTCCAAAAAGCCGGCGTATGTTATGTCGTCGTTCCCCAGGCGCCTTTGCTCCTCTTCGTATTCCTTTGCCACGGACAAAAATTCCTTCAGGTTCTCCGCTCTGGCCTGTTCTTCAATCCCGGCATCCTCGCGCTCGTAAAATTGCAGCATCCCGGATTCTTCCAGGACCTTCTGCACAAAATCGGGAATACTCATTTCATCCGCCTGGAGCATGATTTCAGAAAAACGCAGCGCCGTTTCCGTCATTTTCTGCGCGGCGCGGGAAAGCTCCGGATATTCTCCGGCGGCAAGCAAAATATTGAATAAAGACGTATGCTCACGCTCGGCAAGCTCCTCCGCCTTTCCGATGCTGGTCTGACCAATTCCGCGTCTAGGAACATTGATAATCCGCTTTAGCGCCACGTCGTCCGCGGGGTTGTTGAATACGCGCAGATACGCCAGCAGGTCTTTAATTTCCATTCTGTCATAAAACCGGAGGCCGCCGTAAATTCGATATGGGATACCATATTTTACGAGTGCATTTTCAATATTTTTGGAGAGCGCGTTTGCTCGGTAAAGTATGGCATAATCATTATAATTGCTGTCGCCTGCAAGCACGCCCTTCCTGATTTCCCTTACGACATAGTCGGCCTCTTCGTTTTGATTGTATGCCGTATAATGGACGATTTTATCCCCTGTCCCGTTTGCGGTCCAGAGGGATTTCGATTTTCTTGCCGCATTGTTTGCAATCACATGATTTGCCGCATCCAAGATATATTGCGTGGAACGGTAATTCTGCTCGAGCTTAATGACCTTGCAATTTTTATTTTCCTTCTCGAACTCCAGGATATTGCGGATATCGGCGCCGCGGAAGCTGTAAATGCTCTGATCGTCGTCCCCGACGACGCATAGATTATGATGTGTCGCCGCAAGCTGAGAGACAAACAGATACTGTGCTTTATTCGTGTCCTGGTACTCGTCTACCATAATATAACGGAAGCGGTTTTGATAATACTCCAGAACGTCCGGGCAGGCGGCAAACAGAGAGATCGTATGAACGAGCATATCGTCGAAATCCATGGCGTTATTTTTCCGAAGCGTATCCTGATACATCGTGTAGGCTTCGGAAAGCATTCGGTTGTCGTAATTTTTCAGGTCCGAGAGATCGGCGAAGCGGTCCGGAGAAATCAATTCATCTTTTGCTTTTGAGATCACCGCTTTGATTTTTCCGTACGGAATTCGTTTGTCATCGATATTCAGGCGCCGCTGGCAGTCCTTGATCAAAGTGACTGCCTCCGAATCATCATAAATCACGAAATTTTTTGTAAATCCAATCCGTTCAGCGTGTGCGCGAAGGATTTTTCCGCAGGCCGCGTGAAAGGTATTGAGCCACATTCCGCTGATATTTCCATTCAAAAGGCGCTCTGTGCGCTCATACATTTCCCGCGCCGCCTTGTTGGTAAAGGTAATGGCCATGATCTGATACGGAGGAACGCCGCATTCTCCGACCAGATAAGCGATCCGGTAAGTAAGCACGCGCGTTTTGCCGCTGCCGGCGCCTGCAAGGACAAGAACCGGTCCCTCTGTCGCGGTAACCGCCTCGTACTGTTTTTCATTCAGTTCCTTTTGGTAGTCCATTTTCCCCTTTTACCCTTTCTTTGAAAATTTCATACAGTACTACGCCCGCGGCAACCGAAGCATTCAGAGAGGAGACGGCGCCGCGCATCGGAATCGTAACGATAAAATCGCATTTTCTGGCGATCAGCGGGCCCATCCCGTTCCCCTCGCTGCCGATTACAATTCCGATCGGTCCTCTGAAATCTGCGGCGTAAAACGGAATGCTTCCGCTTAGATCCGTACCGGCAATCCAAAGGCCGGCTTCTTTTAGAGTATCGATGGCTGCGGCAAGATTTGAGACTCTAGCTATGGGAACGTGCGCGGAAGCGCCGGCGGAGGTTTTGGCTACCGTTCCCGTAAGCGGAACTGAGCGTCGCTTCGGGATAATAATTCCGTGTACTCCGACGGCATCCGCCGTACGGATGATTGCCCCAAAATTATGTGGATCCTGTATTTCATCCAGCAAGAGGAGAAACGGCGGCTCTCCGGCCTCTTTTGCTTTCGTCAGCAGATCGTCGATCTCACAGTATTTGCCGGCCGCTGCATAAAGCAGAACGCCCTGATGATTTTTGCTGCCGGAAAGCTCGTTTAATTTATTCTTGTCGACAAACTGATAGACGATATGATTTGCTTTTGCAAGTCCGATAATCGCCCTTAAAGAGCCGGAAATTTCACCGGAGGAAATCAAAATTTTATTGATTGCCATACCGGATTTTATGGCTTCCGTCACGGCGTTTCTGCCGTAAATCACTTCTTCCGAATTATTCATTCCGCATTCTCCCGATTGCAACCGATTTTTCTAAAATAGAAGCGAGCCGGGCGCTCCCCGACAGATATAAATATCCGATCAGAGCCTCGTACGCGGTTGCCTGACGATAATCCGCAACCTCCGCGTTCTTCGGAACCGTATGAGGATGCGCGTTTCTGCCGCGGCGGACGATGCCGCGTTCCTCGTCGTTCAGCTCCGGCTCCAGCGCACGCAAAATATAAGCCTGCGCTTTCGCTTTTACGAAAAAAACGGATTTCCGATGAAGCTCGTTGACGTCCCTGTATTTTTCGGAAATAAGATAATTGCGTATATAAAGTTCATATACGCAATCACCTACGAACGCCAGAACAAGAGGCTTCATCTGCATAAGCTCCGCCCTTGTATACGTTTTTTCACTCAAACCATCAAACAATATCTTTTTTCCTTTTTTTCTTTAATTTTTCACGCGTCAGTACAAAAACGCCGACTCCGACGGCAATCAGAATCACACCGCCCAGGATTCCCAGACGGATCATCTTGCTGCGAAAGCTTGCCTGCTCGACAAATTCTTTCCCATCGATGACTTCGGCCGCGTTGAAAACCTCAAACATGGGATCATCCCATGCATCATTCGTATTTTCACTTGCCGCCTTGTTTACGACGTGCACCTCCTGTATTTTCTGGTTGGCAGCTACGATCATATCCAGAAGCTCTCCGCTGTCGATCCGCCACAGATAGCCGTCGTTGAAGCCCTGCCGATCGGAGCGGAAGGTCCACCAGTGTGAAAGCTGTACGCCTGCATCGATAATCGAATTCAAGTACGCCTCAGTGTTTGAATAAAAATCTTCGCTTTCAAAGGAAAAGGAGCCGTTTGTTTCTCCGTTGTACAATATTTTTCCGAGACGCGCCGCTTCTTCCATATAAAGATTGAAATCGCAATTAACCGGATTTCCATCGCTGTCGGCGTACTGGGAAACATCCGAGACTCCCAAGCCGTATGCGTGAACGCTGATCAGGTCCAGCTTTTCATTGAGCAGCGCCAGAGCCTGCAGGCGCTCGTCCCGCGTATCCATCTTCCAGGTAATGTTCTCGCCGTTCATTACATCTTTCAGGAGGTTCCACTGTGCGTTCCGCAAAACGCTGTCTCCGCTCGTAATAAGATGCCGATCGTCCAGCTCCCGGATTTTATCGGCACAATCGCCATAAAATTCCGCAAGCTGCAGCAGTGAATATTTAACGTCGTTTACAGCGCTTCCGACATCCGCCTCCAGACTTCCTTCATTCCGAATTTCCCACATAAGAACGGATTTCCTGTCTTTATACCGGCTGATAAACATCTCCAGGTATTTATATACATTCTGTCGGGATTCGCTTTCCGGGTTGGCCACAAGCTCCGCAAGCGTTTCCGTTCCTGTGATCCAGCCCTGCCCTTCGATATACTCGTTTTTCAGGAGATGGGACTCGATCAGACCAAGGCACACAACAACCTTGATTTCATATTTGTCGCAAAGGTCAAAGAAGTCGTCCATCGCCTTGAAATAGATTTCCTGATGCGCCTCGTTGTACATCAGGTCTTTAAATTCACCGGAATATACAAAGACGCGGATCGAACGGAAGCCGAGCTCATTCAGCTGCTTCAGCGCAGCTTCGGCGGCCTCTATGGTATACTCGCTGCTGGGATATTGATTGCTCGGAACGTACTGCGCCATAATCTGATAAAATAAGTCAAACTTATTGAAGCTGATTTCGTAGTACGGTTCTCCGTTCATATACAGCTTTCCGCCGATATTTCTGAGAATCTCATCCTTTTTGTATTCCCCCGTTGTAATGACCAGGCATTTTCCCGCCTCGTCCCACCATACCTTTGCGTTTAATACTTCGTTCAAGAAATTCGGCGTAACCATAATGGTGCCGTCAATCTTGCGGGGCGGAGCCGTCAGGGTATATTCGCGGTCGTTAATTGTGACGGACGTACTGTCGAGCGTTGCGTTTGCCGTCACATTTTCGTTTGTGACCGCAAAGCTTTTGTTCGATTTATCTTCCGTCAATTCCATTCCGAGGCAGCGGGCAATCTGCTGCATGTCCACATAGACGGTGTCATCCCGTACGACCGGGGCGTGAGACATCTCGATTTTTGTCGTATTGACGTAAACCTGTATTTCATCGCTTTCCGCTGCTTCCGGTACGTTCACTTCCGGAAGGGCGCCGGGCGCCTGCGCGGAAAATTTCTGAGGATAAATCCGTCCCTTGGTATAAACGCTCGGATTATCGATCAGAATATACGGATCTTCTACGGCAGGCTGTGCCGCATTCTCATCGGCAGCCAGCTCGCTGACCATAATCGATATGGAATCCACGGTATACGCGGCAACAGGAAGCTCACTGGCCTCCGATACCGTTACACTGTTGATCAGAACCCGATATGTATCGCTGCCTCTTTGAAAAACGCAGCGAACGTTATACCTAACGTCCTCTTCCATTTCCATAAGCACATTGCCGGAATAATCAAGGATCACGGACCTCCCGTCCTGCTTCGTCACCTTTATGATATCGGTATTTGTGCTTTTCCCCAAATCCTCGGACGGCTGCTGCGTCGTAAAATTCAGTACCAGCTCATTATTGAAATTCGCATCGGCCTTCACTGACAAGTCAATATACAGTTCTTCGTCCCTGGCCTCGATCGACCACCAGCGCATATCGCACCGGTTTATTGCAAGGGAGCGCGAACCAAGCACAGAGGAGTCCGGGCCTACCACTTTGATTCTGCTGTCCGCAGACACATAAGAGGCACCGAGCCCTGTAGAATCAGCGCTGAATTCTTCTGTTATTTCAAGGTCTTCATACGTTACAAATACTCTTTCCACCATTTCGGCCTCCCCCTCGCCGTGAAGCTGCAATCCTGCGGGAAACGCTGCCGCCGTTATAACAACTGCCAGCAGCAAAGAAAGCCATTTCTTTTTCATCATATTTTTTCCTCAATTTCCTTCCATAAATTTTCTATCAGCTGACGCGTCTCTGCGACGATTTCTTCTTGATGAACCTTCCGGCTTACTCTTTTGTCGCGCGTGGAGAGCTCTGCCGTATTTTCCTGAAGCGTTCGCGGGCTTACTACGATTCGGACGGGAACACCGAGAAGATCTGCATCGGAAAACATGACGCCCGCTCTTACGTCCCGATCGTCATAAATCGTTTCCACTCCTTTTTCTTGAAGCTCTGCGTAAATCTTATCTGCCGCTGCCTTGACAGTCGGATCATCCGAACGCAGACAGCAGATATGAACCTGCCATGGCGCAATGGAAATCGGCCAGATCGGCCCGTACTCATCTCTGCGCACCTCACAGACGGAAGCCGCAAGTCTGCCAATTCCGATTCCATAGCAGCCCATGATCGGGTATTGCAGATTTCCGTCTTTGTCGACATACTGCATCCCCATGGTTTTCGTGTATTTCGTACCAAGCTGAAAAATATTTCCGACCTCGATTCCCCTTGAAATCTGGATCGCAGGTCTGCCGCAGCAGGGACAGATCCCGCCTTCCTTGATCTTCGCAACCTCTGCAAATTCCACCGGGCCGCAGTCCCGCTCAATATTTAAGCCGGTATAATGATAATCCCTGCGATTTGCTCCGCAGCACAAATTCCTGGCGTCTTTCAGCGAACGATCATAAACAACTGTGAAGGTTCCTGTCAATCCGTACGGACCGATAAATCCTGCCTCAATGCCAGACTCCTCCGTGATCACGCCAGGATGGAGCTCTGCGCCTACATAATTGCGCAGCTTCGTCTCGTTAACCTCCAGATCACCGCGCAGGAAGACAATAACATATTCATCCGTTTTATTTTTTTGATAGACGACGGCTTTACAGGATTTTTCGAGCGGAATTTCCAGAAATTTGCAGACGTCCTCAATCGAAGAGGCGCCCGGCGTTTCCGTCAGCTTAAGCTTCTGCTCGGCCTCTGAGGAATCATTCCGGACAACGCTTTCCGCAGCCTCCATATTCGCCCTGTAATCGCATTCCGTACATACCGCAATCGTATCTTCTCCGACGGGCGTCAAAAGCATATATTCATGGGAAACGCTTCCGCCCATCATGCCGGAATCCGACTGAACGGTAACGACCTCCGGAATCCCGACTCTTGCAAAAATCCTGTTGTATGCGTCAAAGCACTTTTTATAATAACGCTCCAGATCCTCCTGCGAGGTATGAAAGGAATACGCGTCTTTCATCGTGAATTCCCGAACCCGAATCAGTCCCGCACGAGGCCTCGCTTCATCTCGGAATTTTGTCTGGATCTGATAGATCATAAACGGATATCTCGTATAGCTGATCCCGTAATCGCGCACAAGCTGTACGGCCGCCTCTTCATGCGTCATACCAAGCAGCATCGGCGCCCCGTTTCTGTCCGTAAAACGCAGCAGCTCGCTTCCCACGCTTTCGTATCTTCCGGATTCCTCCCAAAGGCTCGCCGGAAGAGCGACGGGAAATAACACTTCCTGGCCGTCAATGGCGTCCATTTCTTCCCGGATGATCTGCTCTATTTTTCTACAAATCCGCTTCAGCGGCATATACTGGGAAAAAATGCCGCTCGCAACAAACTTCATATAGCCGCCGCGGAGCATCAGAGAATGACTGTCTATTACACAATCCGCAGGTTTTTCCTTGAATCTGTCTCCCACAAGCCTGTCCAATTTCATAATGATACTCCTTTGCGCTGTGATATCCCATTTAAAATACAACAATAATCATTATACAAATTTTACAAGCGAAAGACAAGTGGAAGTCACTTGTGTTTAAACAACTTTATTTCTTCCTTCAATAATTGATAATATTCGTCGCCGTAGACCGTATTGGGTTCAAGATCCTTACTTCTTTCTTCGTCGATCTGTTCTCCGATGACGAATTCGTTCCAAGATACGACAAGTGCCGTTTTAACGCCGATCAGCCGTGCCCTTGCCCATTCCTCCCGGAAAATCTTGCCGTTCTGTCTTCCGGAGGCCGGAATATAATCCGCATCACCCGGTTCTCCCTGTGCGCGGTAAGCAGCAACAATGGTCATCGCCTCCGGCTGCTTCGTTTCCTGATTCACGGCAAACGTCTGAGCGCCTCGGTCCTCCCAGCTCCAATATCCGTAAATGCTTTCCAGCGTTTCTGAATCTCTGAGCGAAGACTGCTCTGTGATAAAGCCCGTTACATAGCGTACCGTAAACCGATCATCATTCCAAACCTCGAGCGGATTTCGATCCGTTATAAATGTAGGCGTTCCGAGATATACCATCAGAAGCGGCTTCCCGTCAAACTGCATGTATTTTTCGGCGCGCTGCGGATATTCCTCATTCTCTATGAACCACTCGTATACCTGATCCGCCTTAAGCTGAAGGCTGCCGTCTTCAATCGCAGCGGGCTTGTCGGGGCAGCCGAGCATGATCGCAATCTGCGGCGTCTTTTCCTCCATTGCTCCCCAGATATCAAACATTTTGACTGTAGCGCGTTCGATCATCGCAAAATCCTCGCGTCCAGTAATTCCAAGATTTCTTTCATTCATAATGTTTTCATAGGTGGCGCGCGGGTATTCCTCTTCATTAAACGTAACGTTGTTTGACCAGTCGACAAATACAAAATCTACGTCCGCGTCTCCCAGCAGCTTTCCGTGCTCTGTGATGGCCTCCGCATCGTCCGAGCGATACTCCCCAATCGACGGCTTCGCCCAAAATTCGTCCGCGTTCCACAGCGAATTCCGGTGCCACGTTGTGTATGCTACGCCTACCAGGCGCTCTTCATACGGCGTTCTCTGATAGATGCCCGCGCCCTGATCGGAGACCTCCAGGCCCTGCGCAATAAAATCTTCCATGTTATCACCCGTCCATTCGTTCGGATCTTCCGTTCCTGCGCTGTTATTTCCGGCGCCGCACGCCGAAGAAGCGAGGAGGCATGCAGCCAGCAGAATAAAAAACAAGGTTTGAAATTTTCTCATTTTTCCGGCTCCTTCATGATCCGTATTTTCCCATATTATATCATGCTTTCAAAAAAAATAAAGTCTCCACAGCAAAAGATTTTTAAACGCAAAAATCCGCGGCTTGACCGCCGCGGATCACAGGAAGAAATCGTATTATAGCTTTACGGCGCTTTCTTGTCTCCATATGGAGCGGCGCCGAAGTATTTACGATATGCTTTATAAAAACAAGAATAGTCGGTATATCCGCAGGCGCGCGCGACATCTCCCGGATTTCTGCCCGCCTTCAGCATTAAGCGCGCCTCGATCAGGCGCTTCAGCTGAATATATTGGTAAACCGAGGAGCCGATTCTTTTATGGAACAGACGGTTAAGCTGCGATCTGCTGAGATAAAAAGCCTTCGCGATCTGTTCCACCGTAAGCAGCTCATGCAGATGGGAATTGATGTATTTTACAATATTCCCAATCAGATCCTCTGTGTCGCCCGCGGCAGCGCTGGACTGCAGACGCTGATATTCAATCCGAATTTCCCATAAAAGCGGGAAAAGGTTCGCAAGCAGCGTCAGTCTTTGGATTTTACGATCAGAGCTGGTGGAATGCATTGCGTTCATATAATACCAAAACCGTTTCGATTTTTCTTTCTCTACGGTAATCAGATTCCCCTGTCCCAGAGGCCGGTTGAAAAACGGTTCCGCCAGAAACCCATCCGGATCGATTTCATTTAAAATCTCCTGGCTGAAATGAACAACCTCTCTTTCGTAAGGAGACTGAGAAAAAAACTCAATGCAGTGCGCTTCGCCCTGTCTCAAAATCAATATAGCCGGCTCATTCAAAATATACTTTGTTCCCTCGACGCGAAAGCAGCAGTCCCCTGACAGGAACCCGTAAATTTCGCACTGCGGATCCGCATGAAAGAAAAAATCAGCCGTGCAGGGGCACTGATTCAATTCATGATGATATTCCAGCATCTCGTCAAGGTACTGATATTTAAAATCCATAAAACCTTCCCGTCACTGAAAATTTGCCGTATGCGCAATTCTATGCACGTCGTGCGGTTTCTCTCCGATTATGAATTCCGGCGCGCTTTTCCGAAACGGATTCCAAATGCGCCGAGCAGGAGGACAGCCGCCGCGCAAATAATCAGATTTGCGTCTCCTGTATTGACAGGCGGTTCCGGCGTATTCGGATTCTCTGGTTCAGCCGGATCTTCCTGCTCTCCAGGATCGCTCGTGCCGGGATCCTCCGAAGTGCTCTCGGTGCCGAATGCACAGATTTCATAAATCGCGCAGAACGAATTGTCCGTAACTCCGGAAACCTCAATCTTCACATATCTTGCCTCAACCTGCTCGGAAAGCGAATCCGATACGGTGTTCAGAGCGCCTTCAACTTCTCCCAGATTGTTGTCCTGCCAGGAATCGCCGCTGCGCGAGACAACCTCTGTATATTCCGTTCCGTCCGTGCTGACTAAAACATCATACTGATACGCTCTTTTGTTTGCATTGGTCAGCCAGGTTACGTCGATTCTATCCAGCAGATAGGACTGGCCCAAATCAGCGACAAGAGAAAGCGGAGATTCGGGACTCAGTTTTCCCCATGGCGCCGCATCCGAGCACAGAATACTCATACGCGTCGCCGGATCGTTGTCGTATGCATAGGCAAATTCAAAGGTTACGTCCGTATTATCCGTATAAGGAGTCACTTCACCGTCAAATCCCTCTTTTGTCACTTCAAGCGACTGGATGGCAATGGCGGAAGATTCTTCCGCGCAGACCGGCAAGAGCGTCAGCGCCATTATGCATGCGATACAAAGCAGTATCAAACTTTTTTTACCTTTTTTCATCTTAATTCCCTCCTCTTATTTGTGAACGGCAGCAATTACCGTTTGGCAGCGCGGAAAATCCCCCCGCGCCTGGCCGCCTTTTATTTTGGGGTGGCCAATCTCTTTTTATTCGTAAATCAGCTCATACTCATACACCTCATCTCCTACGGCTACGGTCAGCACAGCGCCGTCTGTTATATAGTAAACGGTCGCGTCATTTCCCGTAGACACCTCTGCCTCGCAGTCACCTTCAAGTCCAAGATTCTCGATAAATTCCTCTTTGGAAATCACGATCGCAGGATCATAGGGAACCGTGATCGTGCGTGCCTCCTCGTTTACGTCATACGCCGTATGGAACCACCAGGCGTTTGTTGTTACTTCATATATGGATACCCAATCGCTGTCGTCCGACGTGCCCGTAACACGAATTTTAATATAGCGCACATATTGGGCGTCGAAGGAATCGGTGAGCGTTCCTCTTTGCGTATTTTCGCTGCGGTTTGCCACCGTTCTGTAAACACTTCCTTCCCGGCTTACCTGGATCGTATAGCGGTATGCACGCGCTTCAAACCATTTTATGGATATTTCAGAAAGATGCGCCGGCTCGCCAAGATCAATCACAATCTCTGTCGGACAGCCCGTGGATCCGGACCAGCGTGTACCAGGATCGCCGTCTATAATATGCTCAGCTGGATTTGCGGTTTCCTCTTCCGTCACGGTAACCGTAAGGCGCGTGTCAGCGGTTGACTCTACAAACGTATAGAGCGCCGTAGTTTGCCCATCCTCCGCCGTGACCAGCAGCGTCATTCCCGGTATTATGGCTCCGGATTCTACCGGCGTCAAGCCGTCCGATTCTCGTACCTCCAGCGCAGCGCCCTCGTCCGCCGACAGGAAGGAAGAAATGGTTTCAACAGTGAGTGCGGGAGAAACGCAGATATATTTTTCCTCGTTATTGACGCGAAGCTGCTCAGACTCCAGATCCGTTACAGCGCGCTTCAGGATCGTTATCTTCATTTCATCCGTCACCGTACGGCCTCCGGATTTTCCGACCACTCTGATCGTATGCTCTCCGTAGTCCAAAGAATCGGACCAATCCCATACGAATACATGCTCCAGCTGTGTGTCGCCGCTTTCAATCGTGCCGATTTCCGTATCATCCACGAAAAGCGTTACAGAGTCGCAGTTCGAATAAGCTTTAAAATATGTAGGGTTCGTATATCGTCCTGTGTTGTTTTTCCCGGTAAGATAGAGTACATCTTCATCCGTTCTCCAATATGCTTTATAAATATAGAATGCGTCTTTCTTTGTCTGCCGGTCGCGCGTGACAAGTCCTTTCGTATTTACGCCCGGCACCGTGGCCTCATCGCGGTTGTCCGCGCTGAAATCAAATAGATTCCAGACAAAGGTCCCCCACAGATAGTCCAGCGATTTGATCTGATTCAGCCATGTCTCGTGACAATAGGCCTGATATTCCTCCGTCTGAATCTTCACCGTGCTGGAGCCTTGCATGTAATCATCGGTATGCTGGAAAATACTGCCGCCGATTCCATACTCGGAGAGGGCGATCGGCCGGTTTAGGAGGCCGTCGTAGTAACCCTGACTGTCATATTCCTCAATGTAGCATGCCGCATATCTGTCTGGATTTTCCGATATTTTCCCTCCGGACATTGCATTATAAAACGATTCCACGCGATTCTGCAGCCCATTCGCCGCTGGATACGTATTCCATGCCAGCAGGTCGCTCTGCAGGGCTTCTCCTTCCTCGGAAAATGTCGCGGTTACCGTCAGACGCGTATCGTCAAGCTCGTGAGCCAGTGCATTCAGATCCGCAACAAGAGGCACCATGACCGTATGGCTGGCCTTCTGCGCCTCATTATATAAGCCCCAGAAGAAAATCGAGGAACGATTATACTGCTGCTTGATCATCTCCGTCAGCTGCTGTTTCGTCGTTTCAATAAATCCCTTCAGCGTTTCGTCCGGATTATCATACGTACCACTGCCGCCATATGTATTAACAAACGGAATTTCCGCATAGACCGCAATTCCGTACTTATCGCAAAGCTCATACGTATACGTGTTATGCGGATAGTGAGAAAGCCGCACCGCGTTCGCGCCGACTTCGTACAGCAGAGAGAAGCTTTCTGTAATTTCGGCTTTTGTGACGGCATTGCCCATGCCTTCATAATCCTGGTGCATCGCGACGCCGCGCAGAGGATAGGATTCTCCGTTTAAATAGAAACCGGAATCTTTATCCACGTGGTATTCCCGGATCCCGATATAACTGATTACGCTGTCTATGATTTCGTCATTTTCAGAAACCGATATATTAACCTGATAGCGGTAAGGATCCGTTATTCCGTTCCAAAGATGCGGTTTTTTAATTTCCAGTATTTCGGAAATTTCAATTCGCTGTCCTGCTTCCATGTCATAGGAGAGAGTAACGGCATCCACAAGTCCTCCTCCGCACAGATCCTCCGGATCAAAGCGCATCAGACCGGCCAAATACTCCTTTTCAAATTCATTTTGCTCGAATTCATCGGGATGCTTCACAGCGATGCGTACGGAAACCGTTTTTCCCTCGGAGGAATCATTGACAAGCGTCGTTTCCACACGCAGCTGCGCCGATCTTTTGGAAAGCTCCTCCGTTGTCAGATAAACCCCGGAAGAACCGCTGTCGAGCATGTCTATATGAACTTCATCCGTAAAAATCAAGGACACATCGCGGTAAATTCCGCCGAAAAAGGTAAAATCGCCGCTGATGGGAGCAATTGTCCTGTCATCCTTATTGCTGACGCAAACCGCGAGCAGATTTTCTTCCCCGATTCTCAGATGCTCTGTAATATCAAATCGGAACGTCGTATATCCGCCCTTGTGCGTTCCTACGGAAGTGCCGTTTATATATAGCTCCATTTTCGAATTAACGCCCTGAAACTCAAGATAAATGCGTTTTCCGGCGGCTTCCTCTTCTGAAACAGTGATCCGCTTCCGATACCATCCCGTACCGCGATAATAATTGCTTCCGCCGTCGGATCCGTCCTCTGCATTCCAGGTATGCGGCAGATTCACGGTTTCCCATGCTTCGTCGTCAAAATCGGGCTCCATTGCACGAGCGTTATCGCTTTTCAGGAAACGCCAGGATTCTGTGACGGAAACCACGCTCCGGCTTACCGGATCTGGTTCCGGCGTAACGGTATTGCAGCCAAACAATAAAATCCCTCCCATGGCGGAAAATAGAATCAACAGCAAATATTTTAACTTATTGGTACACATTTCCATCTTAATTCCTTTGCATTTTATTTATATAAAGCAGCTTATTCCGCGATAAGAATCAGATATTCGGCAACGGCTTCTCCGCAGGAAATCCGCAGCGCATTGCCGCCCGCAACCGAAGAAGCACTCCCGTCCGCCGTTCCGAGCGAAGCCTGGAACGTGCCGTCTATCTGCAGCTGGCTCAGAAAATCCTCCAAAGAAGTTTCTTGCGGAATTGTGATCGTATGCGCCTTTTCATTGATCTCATAGGTATCCGACCAGACGCAGAAGCCGATTGCGTCGATCTCATAAATAGAAACCCATTTATTACCAATGCTGTTATCGAAGAAAATATAATATAAATAATCGACCAATCCGCCGACGGAGTCCTCCGTAAATCCAGGCTCCTCATTGAGCTCTCTGTCTCCGATCAGGTCTTCTCTGTCGGTTGCCTCGCATACGGCCCAAAGCTCATAAAAATAGATTCTGCTTTCTTCAAACCATGTGGTTTGAACCCGGTCGAGATAGCAGGGCCGTGTAAACAGAACGTCCAGCTGATAGTCTAAGGTCGAATTTGCATAAGCCCACCGCGTCTCATAATTCCCGTCCAGCAGGTTCTCCGGCCCGTTTGCCGCTTCCCCATCCGTCGTTTCGACATAAAGGTAATCTTTCAGGCTTCCTTCTCCCGTTTTGATTTCCGTATAAGTTAAATCCTGCGGAATCTCTGCCGGCGCCGCCGTCGGCGCGGAGGTTTCGGTATTTGCGGACTGCGGCGCGGCGGAAGCGGGGGCCTCGGTAGTTTTTGGCGTGCTGCTCGCTGTCGGCTTCGGATCATCTGCCGTTTGATCGGCACAGGCGCCGGCAAGCAAAAGGATGCTCAGAAGGCAGATACACAACACAGAAAGCTTACGGTTCTTTTTCATTACGGTTCCCTCCGTTTTGTTCTCGCAGACGAAAACAAATTCTTAACAATATATGATGTAAATACGATATCATATTGCAATCGCCCAGACAATTGCAATATATACACAAATCATTGCAATTTCGCGCATCCGGTTTAAGGAAAACGGGAATCTAAAGCAATCCTTTTTCTCCTTGTAAAAAAAGACGGTATTTACCTCTTTTAATAGAAGCAGATACCGTCTCTGTATAAACGTTTCAGGACTTTGCAGAGCGCCGAACCTTACGACTCGCTTGCCTGCATCGTATGATCCGTGATCCACTCGTCAATGGTGCCGTCGTCGATCAGCCGTTCGATGACCTGATTGACCACGTCGAGAAGCTCCTGATTTCCCTTCGCCACGCAGACAGCGTACGATTCCTCCGTATTCTGTCCGTCTGCATAGACAAGTTCGATTGCTTTAAAATTTTCATACTGCGAAGCGACGATTTCCGCCGGAAGCTTGTCGATTACGACGGCATCCACCTTTCCCGAATTCATGGCCACCGCCGCATCCGCCGCGGAATTATACTGCGTCACGGAAGCCCCGGTTCCTTCCAGAACCCCCTGAATATGTTCTTTTGTCTCCTCGTCCTCAGTACCGCTGATTTCTTCCGAAACAATGATGTCCCCGGTCGTTCCGAGCTGCACGCCGATCGACATTCCGGCCAGGTCTTCGATTTTCGTAACCTCAGAATCCTGGGGCAAAATAATATACTGCTTGCTGGTCGCGTAGTTGATCGAAAAGTCCACTTCCTGTGCTCTTTCCTCCGTTACGGAAATCCCCGCGATTCCCATGGAGCCCTTCCCGGAATTGACGGAGCTCAGAATCGTATCAAATTTTACGTTCTTGATCTCCAGCTTTACGCCGATCTCGTCCGCAATCGCCTGAGCGATCTGCATATCGACACCCACAGGCGTATTGTCAGACATATATTCAAAAGGTGGAAACTCCGCGTTCGTATATACCGTCAGCACACCCGCATCTTTAATCTGTTCCAGACTCTGCTTTTCCGCCGCCTCCTGGCAGGAAGTCATCATAAATACGGATAACATGAGAAAAACAGCCAGAACCGCCGCTGTTATTTTTCTTCTCTTCTTCATAAAGCCCACTCCTTGCAACACTAAAATTATTGTGTACGGCAAATTATAACATATAATGTATATTTATGCAATATATTGTATAAATATACATTCGTCGTACCGTTTACAACGTGTTTACTTCTAGAGCATATTGTTTTAACAAAGGAATGTCAAGTGTTTTATAAAAATATTTTAAATTCCTGACGAAAATCCTTATTGACACCGGAAGCGCAATTGTGTATACTTACAACGCTCTTAGGGGAGTAGTTCAATGGTAGAGCAACGGTCTCCAAAACCGTCTGTTGCGTGTTCGAGTCGCGTCTCCCCTGCCAGAAACGCAGGCTGTTTTACGGAAACGGCCTGCGTTTTTTATTTTTTGATTTATAAATAAATCCGTTCTACCCGCTCCCCAATTCGTGAGAGCAGCTCGTTTGTAATCGTTCCCGCAGTTTCCGCAAGCTCTTCGGCAGTGATTTGCAGGCTGCCGTCTCTGCCGATCAGGACGGCAGCATCTTCAACCGCCGCTTCCGGAATGTCCGTGATATCCACGGTCATTTGATCCATGCAGATTCTTCCGACGATCGGCGCTCTTTTTCCGCGGATCAAAACAGAGGCCCGATCGGAAAGACAGCGCGGAACGCCGTCTGCATATCCCGCCGGCAGCACCGCAAGCGTCATATCCCGCGACGCGGTAAAAGCCCTTCCGTATCCTACGCATTCTCCGCGACGGATCCTGCGGATTAATATAATTCGAGTTTTCAGCGTTAGCACCGGCCTCAAATCCGCCGGCGCCATCGATTCCGACCGGCGCGAGCTTTTTACGCCATACAATGCGATTCCCGGCCTTACGAAGCTGTATCGAAGAAATGGATCATTGAAAATTCCCCCGCTGTTCTGCACATGGACCGCTCCTGTTTTGCAACCCTGCTCGGACAGCGCGGCCGTCAGCCGGTCCATTTTCTCCGTCTGCTCCAAGGTAAATGCAGAATCTTCTTCCGTGAGGCTTTCACTCACGCACAGATGCGTATACATGCCGGTGACATGCAGATATTTTAAAGCAAACAGCGTTCGGATGTCTTCAAGCCGTTCCGCGTCCAGCCCCAGTCTGTGCATGCCGGTATCAATTTTGATCTGCACATCGATGCGAACTTTTTTTTGATTCAGACGCCGGGCATATTCTTTACTGATCAGCGTCTGCGTCAGGCGATATTTTCGCAGCTTTCTGATGTTTTCCGGATCCGTGTATCCAAAAATCAGAATTTGTCCCTCAATCCCGCTGTTTCGAAGTGCAATTCCTTCCTCGATCGTCGCAACGGCAAAGTCCGAAATCCCTTCCTCGCGCAGTACGGCCGCAACGGCCGGCGCGCCGTGTCCGTAGGCATCTGCCTTTACAACTGCCATAATTTTACATCGCTCAGGCAGCAGCGACTGCAGTTCCCTCACATTATGGCGGAGATTCTCCGTATCGATTTCCGCAGAGACGCGCGGAGACGGCTTTTTTTGCGGCGAACGGACGCTCTTACGAATCTGCAGCAGGAGCCAGCCGGCAGAGAACGACACGGCAGTCGTAAGAAAAAAATGTACAAGGTTGTTCTGTATAAATAAATCCTCCCTATGCAGAAGCGATCCGGTCAGCCGAACAAATAAAATGGCAAGCGGATGGATCAGATATACAAGGAGAGAAAGCTCCGCGCACCGTTTCAGGCGATTTCCCCGCACTGTTTGCAAAAGCCAAAACAAAAAGAAAACACAGGGTGCCAGAAAAAGATACATGCTGTCGTGCCGCTGCAGTCCAAAGTTTTGTAAAAGCATTCCTTCCCCCAGCAGAAGCAGCAGGGCGAGGCAAAGCCACGCCGCGGCGCGCGGCCGCGTCAGAGGAAATCGTTTTCTGCGCAAAGCTCCTCCGAGCACAAAAAAGAGCGGAGCGAAAAAAATCCCGTTTCTCGTATAGTCAAATACAGAAAATAAGGCGTCATAAAAATTTTTGACAAAAGGGATACGTTCCGCGACGCCGTAATAGCTGTCTCCAAAGAGTCCGATCAGATATAGGACTGCGGAGACGGCAAACGCGCCTTTGATTCCGAAGCGCCGGAGACAGAATCCTGCGATGCATGCGCCCAGGATTGCCGCCGGCAGGTACCAGAGATGGTAGAAGGTTCCGTCAAAGAAAATGTCCCGAAGCATGGCAGGGAGCAAATGCTCCGTTTTAAAATATCCCGCGTAAAGATTGACGGGAATATATAATACAATGGCGGCGGCATAAATACAGGCCGATCTTTTCAGAAAACGAGGCAGCGCGTCCAGCGGATCCGTTCCGGCCGGGAAAAGAAAAAACCCAGATGCCATAAAGAAAAACGGGACGGCGATTCGGCATACTACATGTGCAACCAAATAATCCGCAGTTGAATTGAGATCTGCCAGCGGATACGTATGGATTGCAATCACCAGAATTGCCGCGACGATCCGAAACGCATCAATTCCCGGGTAAGCTTTTCCTTTCATGCCTCATTCTCCATTCCTAGGCGAAGGATTGCGGCGACGATTTCTGAAAAAGACAGTCCGATTCCCTTCAGCATGTTTGGAAAGCGGCTATGATCCGTGAAGCCGGGGATCGTGTTCACTTCGTTGAAAAGAATCGATCCGTCTTTCTGCAGAAACAGATCGACTCTCGCAAACACGCTGCAGCCCAGAATTCGGTAAATTTGTTTTGCCGTTTTTTGAATCCGCGCTTCGGTTTCTGAGGAAATTCGCGCCGGCATATGGATTTTTGATGTTTTCAGTGAATATTTTTCCGTGAAATCGAAAAAATCTCCTGCCAGTTCAATTTCGTCTACGCGTCCTACCGTCAAATCGTCGTTTCCCAGGATGGCGCATCCGACTTCGAAGCCGTCCGCCGTTTCTTCCGCCACCGCTTCATAATCATAGAAAAACGCGTTTTCCAGTGCATCCGGCACTTCCGCCTCCGAAGAAACGCGGCGGATTCCGAACGAAGAGCCGGAGCGCACGGGCTTTATAAACAGCGGATAGTTCAAATGTGAAATTGCTTCGGTCACGGTCTCCTTCGACATGCCGCGTGTCAGGCGGACGGAGTCCGGCACGCCGATTCCCTCCGCCTGTACGAGCTTGTGCGCACGGTATTTATCCATGCACAGGGCGGATGAAATCAGATTGCAGCCGATAACAGGAATCCCGGCCAGCCCGCAGAGCCCCTGCACGGTTCCGTCTTCTCCATTTTTTCCGTGTAATATGGGGAAAACGGCGTCAAGCGATACGACATGGCATCGTTCTCCGTAAAACTCGATCAGTCCGCGGATTCGCCGGTCCGGGGAAAGCACGGCGGGAATTTTCCGTTCTGTATCTTTCTGCCAGGAATCGTCTGCAATATTTTCATATTTGCCGTAATAGGCAAACCACTCCCCTTTTTTGGAGATACCGACGGGGATAACGTGATAGTCGGTCCGGTCGATCTGCGTCAGAACGGAATATGCCGACTGAAGCGATATGGCATATTCGCTGGAGCAGCCTCCGAACAGCACGGCAATCGTTTTTTTATACATAGAAAATCACCCTTTGCTTCTTTTAGATTCAAAGCGTCGGGCGGCACGTCCCGAGCTCTGACAGCAAAAGCATAACAGAAGCCGAGCCGTGGTTTTCTCGTTTTCGCTTGATAAATTTCTGTTTTTTCCTGAGGAATTTCTTACGATTTTCTTACGCCAGAGGAAGGCTTACTTCAAAGCGGATCGTTTCCTCCTCGCTTTCTGCGCGAATTTTTCCCCCGTGCAGTTCCACGATTTCTTTTGCAATTGCAAGGCCGAGGCCGGCGCCGCCGCTTTTAGAGGTTCTGGTCGTATCCAGTCTGTAGAACTGTTCGAAAATTCGTTCCAGCTTTTCTTTCGGAATTGGATTGCCGTGGTTTTCGAAAATGATCCGGACCTGCTCCGCCTCCGGAATCACGGTGATTTCAATCGCATCCTTTTCAAAGCTGTAATTGACCGCGTTTTTCATAAGATTGTCAAACACGCGCTGCATTTTATCTGCATCAATGCGGATCTGAAATTCCGGAGGCGCATGCAGGATACAGCGTAAATTTTTTTCGGCGAGCATAGGCTGAAATTCAAACGTAATCTGCTCCAGCATTCGGGTCAGATCGATTCGACTTGATTCCAGATGAATATTTGTAATATTAAACCGTGTGATTTCAAAGAATTCATTGATCAGATCTTCCAGCCGTTCCGCTTTTTCGAGAGAGATCGCTAAATATTTTCTGCGGAGCGATTCGGAAATCTGTTCCTCGTCTCTTAGCAGCGTCAGATATCCGATAACGGAGGTAAGCGGCGTTTTCAGGTCGTGGGCAAGATAAACGACGAGGTCGTTTTTTCTCTGTTCTGCCTCTTTCGCCGCCTTCTGGGAGTTCCGCACGTTTACTTTGATCTGATTGACCTGCTGCTCGAGCTCGCCAAGCTCCGGCGGAAAGGAAATATAGCCCTCTTTGTCGTTATAAATGTTCTCTGTCGCCTCAATCATAAGCTGCAGATAGCCGAGCGTTTTATACCAATAATAGATAAAGAACACGACAAATCCCGCAAAAAACATAAAAATCACAAACAGCTCGATATTGTTCCGGATCGGCTGCAGCAAACGGTAAATCAGCTCGTCTCCGTACCAGGTAAAAGAGGAACAGATCAGATACCCGATCAGCAATGTAAGCAGCAGCAGGATCATATAGACCGTAAGCGATACGATGAATTTTACAATGATGCCGGCTGTCAGCTTTCTCTGGAAGCTTCTGAACTTTTTGTTATTTGCGTTTTTATGATTCAATCTTATACCCGACTCCCCATACGGTTTTGATCAGCTTGGGATTTTTGGCCGGTTCTCGGAGCTTTTCTCTCAGCCGCCCGATATGTGCCATTACCGTGTTGTTGTTATCGATATATTTTTCACCCCAAACGGCTTCGAACAGCTCCTCTGAGGAAACCACCTTCCCTTTATTTTCGCATAAATATAGGAGAATAGAAAACTCGCGCGGCGTCAGGAGAACCGGTTTTCCGTAGAGCGTGCAGACATGCGTTTCTTTATTGATATAAAGTCCGTTGATATCGTATTCCTCGGAAGAGGCGCTGCTTTCTGAGGCGCCTCCGTTATATTTTTTATATCTGCGCAGCTGCGTTTTGACGCGCGCGATCAGCTCCAGCGGATTAAACGGCTTTGTAATATAATCGTCCGCGCCGATCGTAAGACCCATAATCTTGTCCAGGTCCTCGACCTTAGCGGTAAGCATAATAATCGGATAAAAATATTTTTCCCGGAGCTTTCTGCAGATACTGAAGCCGTCGACATCCGGAAGCATTACGTCTAGGATCGCCAGATCGTAGTCGTGCTCTTCCGCGGATTTCAGCGCTTCCCGGCCGGTATTGTATACGGAAACCGCATAGCCTTCGTTTCTGAGATATAATCCGACCAGATCTGCAATTTCCTTTTCATCGTCCACCACTAAAATGTTTTCACTCATAATTCATTCATTTGGCAGGAAAATTATTTTTCTTTATTTATCCTTCCCGTATTTCTTGTTGCCCGCCCGAACGGCCAGCAGGACCGCAATGATAAAGCAGACAACGCTTCCCGCAATCAATGCGATTTTCCATCCGAGGCCGGAGCCGCCCGCGGCAGAAGCGCCGGCGGTTTCTGCAGGAGCTGCGCTGGCGGTTTCCGACTCTTCCGGCGCGTTCCGATCCGTTCCGTAGGATAAAATTACGGAATTCACAACGCTTCTGGGCTGTCCATAGTTCCCGTTTTCATCCTTATCAGAGGGCCGATTCACCAGCTCATAACCGCTGTCGGCAAGCGCAACCAGCGTAGAGGAACCGCCGCCGTCCAGGATAAAGCCGTTTTTAATATCAAATTCCTGCGCAAGGCGCGTATAATCAGAAAAGCGGAACCCCAAGCTGTAGTCTGCCTGCCTGCCGTCGTTCTGAATAAATAAAACCGTTCCGGAATTCGTTTCGGCTAAAATCGTAGTCGGATATGTGGTAGAATCGCCGATCGAGGAATACTTTCCATCGTTAGCAAACACCATATGTCCGCCTACCGCGTTTACGATTTCATTCTGCCAGGCCTCGTCGTTGCCGAAAAGGTCCTTTACGGAGACGGTAATTTCGATTTCGTCTCCCACTTGAAACGATTCGATTCTGGACGTCGGCCGGCTGCCTCTCGCCGTCAATATAATGCGGTTCGCCTGCATCGGCAGATCCTCGTCCCCTTCCTTGCAGATCGCCGTAACCGTTCCCTTGATCGCCGCGCCGTGCCTGACGACGTAATCCTCAGCGCAGTCGATCACGACCTCATACGCCTCATCCAGCGCGTAATGGGAAAGCGCGCCCTTATCCGTATACATGACGAGCGCATTTTTAGCCGGAAGCCGATTGATCCCGTCGACCTTCTCCGCATCTGTATTCTGCGTCACGTTTTTCACATTTACCGTTACGGTCGGCTGTCCGAGATACGGCTTATTGTCCGCCGTAAAGCCGAAAGACTGAAAGGCGCCCTCAAACGGCGTTTCCTGGGACATATGCGCCGATGTGATAATTTCTCCTCCGTACATGTTAAAGCCGCGCGGAACCGTCAGAGCTTTCGTTACCACCGCGTCGCTGTATCCGCCGTAAGTGGTCCCGGCGCCTTCTACGCGCGCATGCGCGTAAGAAACCATCCACAGATCTCCGTTGACCGCGGCAATCGCCGTTTTCCCTTCGCCATTCTTTTCGTTAAATTCTGCAACGGTCTTCTCGACCGTTTTCAGCGTGTCGGAATACTCCGCCATATTGGTAACGTCTATGTAAAGATCGCTTTGCGCAGGATCGAATTCCACTACGCTGACCTTATTCAACCCGTATTTCGAGTCCGCGGAAAGCGCAAAGCTCGTGAGCGTTACGCCATGATAGAGCTCTCGCGAAGTAATATTCTGCGCGTCTTCCGGCAGGTTTTGTTCCTCTGCGCGAAGCCTGCTGCCTGAGAGGACCGTAATTGCAGAAAATAAAATGGCAAATGCAGATACGGCGGCTCTTGTCGTTTTCCGTTCACTCCTCATGCTTCTGCGCTCCTTTCTTTTTCGCTCTCTGCGCCAGCTCGCTGTCGTCGTCAAGGAAGAGCGTGCAGACGACGCCGACTGCGATCAATACAAGGTCCAGCGCAAGCATGCCGAGAATCCCCGCCGTCATGCCTCCCTGAAACGCCGACGTAAATTTCTGGTCCGTCATAACGCCCTGAACAAACAAAATAATGATTGCCCCGAGAATCATGCCGCCCACGCCGTAATACGTCTGCGCTTCAAACTTTGCAAGCAGCTTTGCAATCAGCTTTGAAATCAGAATAAAGCCCGCGATTCCGCCTATGGCAAAAGCCAGGACGAGCCAGATCGATCTCGACGACTCCCACGCGCGGTCAAATTCGCCGCTGATCAGATATTTCAGCATGTCTGTACATTCGCTGACGGCGCCGTACACTTTATTGTACTGTCCAAGCACCATAAGGGTAACGGATCCGCTCACGCCCGGAATCGACATCAGCGCGCAGGACAAAAAGCCGGAAAACAAAATCACTACCGTGTCCTTGAGACCAGTCAGGTAGTACGCCGTATTCACAGCGCCCTCGCCGGCGTTTCCATTGGAAAAGAACCCCATCAGCAAAATGAGTCCCATGCTGAACAGCGTAATCAGCAGATACGCCGGATGAAACTTCTTGCTCTTCAATTTTCTCAGAACCAATGGAATGCTGCCAAGTACAAGGCCGATAAAGAAAAAGTATGCCTGCTGCGTATAGGTTTCACAGATCATCAAAATCAGCTTAGTAGACAGCAGGATTCCGACGACCGCGCCGAGAACGATTGGCAATAAAAACAGAATATTCTTTTTGATATTCTTTCTGAAGTCACTGACGGCGTGGATCATTTTTTCATACAATCCTACGACAACCGCAAAAATGCTTCCCGAAAGCCCCGGGATCACGACAGCGATTCCGATAAAGATTCCCTTGACAAAATTTATAATCTGAGTCATTGTTTCCCTCCTCTTTTTATAGTATAATAAATAGGAATTATATTTGCAACAAGGAAGTTTGCCGGCATGGAGAAACAGAAGCACTTCTTTTCGCGCGAAAACAGGACATCCCTGCTCATCGCTCTGATCCTCACCATTTTAAATATCGCAATCGTATTTTGTTTTGATCTGCAGAATCTTTCACTCGAGGATCGCCGCCTCACGGCGTTTCAGATCGTTGCGTCGGCCGCTGTTTATATATTGTATATCGTCTTTTGTATTTTTATGCGGATTCGGCGCTACACGGCGCTTGCGAAAGCGCTGTTTTACTATCAGCTGGTAGGAGCCGCCGCCTATATCCTGTATTTTTTCTGTTTTCTGTTTCGTATCGGCTTCGGCGAAGCCTTTTACACCCTCTTCAATACGTGGACCTTGCTGTTTCAGCCGATCATGGTGGCACTCGGACGCCTTTCAGGAATTCAGGCAAAGTATCTGAGCGCTTTGTTTTATCTGGTGCTCACCCTGATCACGGGAAAAACGGTGATCGCCATTCGAAAGGACATCGCTTACGAAAAACAATATCGCGAAGATCATATGCATGAGAAAACCGAAGAATAATTATTTTGTGATTTCCTGACAGCTGATTTCATCGCGCACATCTTTCCAGTCCGCATGATAGCGCTTTTTCTCCTCGTCCTTTTTTTCAAATCCGGCATCCTGAACATAATCCCGCATTAGCTCCACGAGCCCTGTATCCAGCTCCTTCGCGGCATAGGCGTCCAGATAAGAAAGCGACGCGGTAAAAACGGGCGCGGGAACGGCGCCCTCTGCGGCAAGACCTGCGATACGCCGCAGGGAAACGGAATAGCGCTTCACTGTGCCTGCAAAATAAGGATCTTCTAAAAGAGACTTAACATCCTGACGGTTCCGAAACGCATCGATCGCCCGGGAAAGAATTCTGGCGCGAATATAAGAGCCTCCCTGAAACGTAATTGCAGCGTCCAGCGGATCCGTTCCCCAGATGTAAAGATCGGAAGCACGCCGCAGCAATGCAAACGCCTGCGTGTAAATGCACAACGTGCAAAGGTAAAGACCGTTTCTGACATCTTCGATGAATGCTTTTTTCTCATCATTAATAATATGTATTTCTTTTTCCGCCTCGCCTGCCACCAGGTCGGAAAAGGCCGTTCGTTCTTTTTTCAAAGCGGTAAGAAAGCGCTGGTTCAGCGCCGCATAAATAGATGGGATCGGCACGGAAAGCTCCGCTGCACTGGTACAGAGCCAGACGACGGATTTGCCGTATCCCACCTTGTCCGATACAAGCTCTGTCAAAGGTTTCCCCGTCTCGGCGTCCCGTTTGCTTAAAATATCGTATGCCGCCTGTATGAAAAAGCTCTCGTTATCACCGGTTCCCCATTCGCCGATGATCTCACGCAGCTGTGTTTCATCACAGCCTCCGATGTGCCTCAGGACAGAAATCGCCTCAGATAAAGCCTGCATGACGCCGTACGCGATTCCGTTATGAAGCATTTTTACATACTGCCCGGCTCCGTCCGGTCCCATATAGGCGCAGCAAGGGAATCCGTCATATTTCGAGGAAACACAGCAAAGCATGTCATAAATGCTGGTATAAGCGTCCAGAGAGCCCCCCGCCATGATGGAAGCGCCGGCAAGCGCTCCCGTTTCCGCGCCGGAAAATCCGGCTCCTATATACGCGATCTGCTTTTTCTCAAATTGCCGGCATCTTGCGGCAGTAACTTTATAATTCGTATCACAGGTATCAATGAGGATATCTCCCTCCCCGGCAAGCTCATACAGCTCCCGCAGCATTTCCTCAGCAAAAACGCCGCTCCGGCTGACAACAAACAAAATTCTCGGAGCTTTCAGCAGATTTACCGTCATCTCGGAGGAAGTGGAGGCAAGAATCCCCATTTCCTGAATTTCAGCGATATACCGGTTCATTTCATCCCGGGACATATTGTCCAGGCCCGTATTATACAGCACGGTCGAATACCCGTTTGCGCTGAGGTCAAACGCCAAATTCCGGCCCGCTTCTCCATCTGTAATTACGCCGACGTCATATTTATTCACCGCAGTTCAACTCCGAAACGATTTCATGATTTTAGTGTGCCGCCTGATTATCCTCGATATACCGCTTGATTTTCTGAGTGGAAGTCTTGATGAACTCCGTATCACGCAGTAAAAAATCCTTCACTGCTTTATACGAGACGAGCTGCTTGTTGACCGTTTTGATTTCAGCTCTGATCACGGCTTCCGGCGTATCCGTCTCTAAAAGCCCGGCCGCTGCGTCCTCTTTTATTTTCTCATAGTCCGGGAAAACATTCGCTTTTACGATCGTTTCTCCGTCCTCCGCAGCTTCTCCGTACACGACAACTTCTGCAATATAAGGACTCTTCAGCAGCAGATACTCGATTTCCTCCGGAAAAATATTTTTGCCGTTTTTCGTAACGATAACGTTCTTTTTTCTCCCTGTAATATGAACGAATTTATCTTTATCCATATAACCGAGATCTCCCGTATGGAAAAAGCCTCTGGCGTCGATGGCCTGCTTCGTTGCGGTTTCGTCATGGTAATAGCCAAGCATGACGTTCGGTCCTTTAATCGTGATCTCGCCGATTCCCGCGGCATCTGGCGCGTCGATCTCCAGCTCCGTTCCCGGCATCGGCATTCCTGCGGCATCGTCTTTAAAATCGCAGTTTCTGTTCAGCGCCGCGATCGGAGCGCATTCCGTAAGGCCATACCCTTGGATCGTCAAAATACCGAAGTTTCTGAAGTCCTTACTTACCTGAGGATCGACTGCCGCAGCGCCCGAAATAAATAGGCGCATATGTCCCCCAAAGCTTTCATGTACCTTTGCGAACAGCTTTTTAGAGCGATCCATACCGATTTTACGCAGAACAGAATTCAGCCGCAGCGCAAATTTTACCTTTTTGGCAAGGCCCTGCTTCCGGATCGTGTCCCAAACCCTTCGGTGCATCGATTCCAGCACCAGGGGAACCACCAGCATCATCGTGATCTTGCCCTCCGCCATGTTTTTTGTAATATGACGCAGTCCCTCACAATATGCGACGGTGCTGCCTCTGTACACGGGGCAAAGAAAGCCGCAGGTGCATTCGTATGTATGATGAATCGGAAGAATCGAGAGAAAGATATCCTTATCGTCTATATAAACCATTGACGACATTGCCATGAGATTCTCGCAAATATTCTTATGCGAAAGCATTACCGCCTTTGAGACATCCGTCGTGCCAGAGGTAAAAAGAAGAATCTGCATCGCGTCCCGGTCGATCACTGCATCGGTAAAAGCGGTATCGCCTTCTGCCAGCAGCTCCCGTCCCTCGCGGAGCAAATCATATATCGAATAATAGGGCGCCTCCTCTGCTTCTGCGCGCTGAGGATCCGGCTGCTCCATGGTGATCAGATGCTTTAACGTCGGCACCTGAGCTTTGCAGGCAAGAATCTTTTCTGTCAGTTTTGGAGAAAAAATAATCGTCGTAACCTCTGCCCTGTTCAATGAAATCACGATTTCGTTCACCGGCAACTCTTTATCGAGCGGGACGGCAATTCCCGTCCCGTTCACGACCGCAAGATAGGATACCGACCATTCATATCTGTTTTCACCGATTATTGCGATTCGTTCGCCCTTGCAGCCCTTTTTGATCAGCGCCGTGCCAAGCGCATCCACATCTTCTTTATACTGGTTAAAAGAGACGGGAACATATGGTCCTCCTGGAATGTCCTTTTTTAAAAACGCGGCTTTTTCTCCAAAAGTCTTCGCAGATTTCTCCAGCATTTCTTTCAGATCGCGAATCGGCTCCACGTGATACAGCGGTATGTTTTTCATGAAAGATACTCCTTTTCCGGTCGGTTCTCAAATTATTTTTTTCATATAATTGATATATTGCAAAAATACGACGCCAGGCGCTTCCAGATCAGAATACCACCGTTTCACCCATTCCAGCGAAAGATATCCGTTATACCCGTTTTCGTTCAGAATTCTCACGCCCTCCTTCACAGGAAGATCCCCGTAGCCCATCATTTTATACTGCAGGCGGCCGTCTCCGTCTACGACGGAGTCTTTGACATGTACATATTTTATATAGCTGCCGATGTTTTCATAAGTTTGTTCCGGCTGTTCTCCAAAATACCGGTACGGATGGTGCATATCCCAAAGGACTCCGACACTGCCGTCGGAAAGTCTTCGCAAAAGTGTGGAAAGCCGTTTTGTGTCAGCATAAACGCCATTCGTTTCGATCAGCAGTGCAACGCCTCTTTCCTTGGCATACTGTCCTAACGGCTCCAGAGAAGCGGCGACTACGGAATCGTCAATTTCCGCAGAAGGCTGCGGATCTTTATCTCCCAAAACGCGGACATACGAGGCTCCTAAGGCGCTCGCCGTATCGATATAGGCTTTGCCCTCTTCGAGATACCGCCCGGCATTCGTCTTGTCATACAAATAGCAGGCCGACGTGAGACAAACGACCTCGAGGTCCATTGCCTTCAATTTATTCTTGGTAGACTGAATATTATTTGCCGAAAATTCCTTGATATCCGGCGCGTACAGTTCGTTGCCTACGCCGCGGATCTCAATTCCGTCGAAACCCATATCCTTTGCGGTAGCCAGAATTTCATTCCAGGACCATTCTGGGCAGCCGAGTGTAGAAAAAGATAATTTCATATCAATCACCCTTTCGTTATTGTATCAATGTAATTCTGAAAAGCATGCATAATGCGGAGTACCGTACTGTTTTCCGGAGAATTATACTGTATTTCATCGACTTTTGCAATCGGTAAAACATTGATTGAGGTGCCTGTAATAAACAATGCCTCCACTTCCTCCAGCGCGGAGTATCTGATGGGTTCGAATTTGACGGAAATATTTTCCTGTGCGCAAAGATCAAGCACATACTGCCGCATAATGCCCTCCAGAACCATTTCACGCGGCGCGGTATAGACGGTGCCCGGTTCTCCTCTGCGTACAAAAAAAAGATTGGACTTGCTCCCCTCCGTAAGATAGCCCTCCGCATTCATCAGCAGCGCCTCGAAAATTTCATTCGCCTGCTTGAAGGTCTCGATTCTTTCTATATAATCCGATCTCCGTATTTTTGCGTTAGGACTGGGCCGCTCGATCTGAATACACGCCGTTCGGATCCCTTTTTCATAGTAAGCCGGACCGGGATAAAACTTTTTACTGAGATATACAACAAAATCTTTGCCGGTGCTCATAATTTTTACGTTGCAGTCCCTTTCCTCATTGACGCTGAGCAAAACAGAGGCGTATTCTTTAAAAGCTGCAAGATCCACCGGATTTTCTATTCCTTCAATTTGAAAGCTGTTTTCCAGGCGGCGGAAATGGTCTTCCAGGAAAAGGCCTTTTCCATTAATAAACCGGATCACCTCATAAATGACCGGCCCGTCAAACGGAAGAACAATGGCGCCGCTCTCATTTTTCTTCAGTGTGTCGCTTCCGGTCAGCTCGCTGTTTACGATTAAATAGTGCGCGTTGTTATCGTTAAAGCTTAACATGGTTCACCTCGTAAAGAATCCTTTCTTCATCCAATTTTTTGAGTTCCCGATGCTCCATCAGGATCTCTCCCCGAACGATTACCGTGTCCACATCGGAAGCCTGCATGGAATATACGACGGCGCTTTTCATATCATTCAGCGGATTTAAATGAGGCGCCGTCAAATCAATTAAAATCAGGTCTGCGTCCGCTCCTTTGCAGATGCGATTGCCGAAAACTGCCGCGTCGATCACCTGTTCAGGAGAGACGAGCGCTGGATCTCCGCGCAATCCCTTATATAGTATACCCGCCAAGTGCATTTCTTCAAACAGATTTAAATTGTTATTGCTCGCACATCCGTCTGTGCCCAGACCGACGCGGATCCCCGCAGCCAGCAATTCCGGAAGAGGCGGCACTCCGCTTGCGAGCTTCAGATTGCTTGTAATATTGACGGATACGGAAGCACGAGCCTGCTGCAAAATTTCAAAATCTTCGGCTTCCAGGTGTGTACAATGCGCTGCCAGCACTGGAACAGCAAAAGCCCCGATCGATGCAAAAAAAGCAGCGGGCCTCATTCCGACAGCTTCCAGGCAGTCGGAAATTTCCTTTTTCGTTTCATGGAGATGCATATGGATGCCGAGTCCGTTCGCTTTGGCAAACGACACGGCCTCATGCAAAAGGCGGTCGTCATAAAGATATACAGAATGGATTTCACAGATTACGTCGATTCTTCCGTCTCCGGCGCCTTTCCATTTTTTTATAAGACGTTCCGCCTCCGCAAAGGTATTTTCCGTAATGCGCGCTCCATTCTCCCAGCGGTTATGCAATACCGGAACGCTCAGGACCGCCTTCAGGCCGGATTCCAGAACGGCTTGTGCGATCGCTTCAAACGGTTCATACATATCGGCAAAGGCGACTGTTCCGGAACGAATCATTTCGAGCTGTCCAAGCAGAGAACCATAATATACGCTCCTGGAGGTCAATTTTCTCTCGCGCGGAATAATTTCGTTAAACAGCCATTGCTGCAAGGGCAGATCGCTTCCGATATTCCGCAGCAGCGTCATCGGGCTATGCGTATGCGTATTGATCAATCCGGGCAGAATCAGTTTATTTCTTCCCTCTATTATGTTGACCTTATTGTCGTGCTCGCGAAGGAAGGCATCGATTTCGGCTTCGTTATTTGTCATAGCCCGGATCCGGCCGCCGTCGATACAGAATCCCTGATAAGTCGGAATACCGTTTTCGGCATAAATTTGAGCATTTTTTATCAAAATTGCCATGAAAACACCACTGACGTCTCCTTTCTGCTGCATGATATCATACTTTTTGGTATCTCTGCAAGTCCAGCTCAATAAATTTAAGCATGGAATACTGGAACGCACGCCGGATCGCCGTTTCCTGCAAAGGTCCAAGCTCGTTTTCCGGAAGAATCAGAATCAGCTTTTTTCTTTTGATTTCCTCTTTGCGAACGGAAATTCCGCCGTATTCGGCTCCCTGAAAAGCTTCCAGCGTGTCGATCATTTTGAGAACAGTCTTTTCCATGACGCCATTTTTATGGTAACTAGGCAGCGTGTGATTCAGGCTTTTAATCATAACGGCCGTTCCGTCTTCAAATGCGGCGATCACGGGAAAGGCATCGGGAAGGTTGCCTCCGTACATCTGTCTGAAAATTTTCCCTCGGGTAAAATTATTTTCATTCCAAATTCCGGAAAATGGTGCCTCCGATTCTTCTATTTGCAGGAACGGCATTCTGCCGCCGCCCCATGCGCTACACAAAACCGAAAATTCAAGCTTTACCGGAAAAGGCAAATACGTGTCCACTACGCAGGATGCCGTAAGGCGAATCCGATCGGTTTCCCGATGAAAAAAGCTGCTTTTATACAAATTCAAATTCTTGAGCTCCAGCACGCCGCTCTTCACAAGCGCATCTTCCGCGAGATAGGAAGCGCACAGCGTCTGCGCCGCAAATCCATAAATGAAGTCAGACGAATGCTCAGAAAGGTCTCTTAACTGCAGAATATTCCCAAGCAAGCGTTCCTCCTCCGGGGCAAGCGCATCCGAAAATTGCTGCTGCAAGCTTCCGAAAAGCTCCTTCTTTAACTCCTCCGTCAGCTGGTTCCGGTAAATCGGCGCCCAGCGGCACAGCTCGTCCGCAGTTCTAAGCACGGACAGCTCCAGAAGATTTCGGGCTGACACGATTTGCAGAACAGAAAGAAAGAGCAGCAGCACTCCCATAAAGGCCGGCAGAACGAGCGCCGCTTCCAGTGTAATATTCCCTCTGCTTTCCGCTTCCCGTTTAATACGTAATTTCACAAACGTCCTCCCGTTCATACTGCTTTCTTCCCAGTCCGAGCAAAAAAGGAGAAAGAAACGGCACATGTGTCCTGGCCGAGGCGGAAAGCTTATGATATACGCCAGATAGACGATACGTCATTCCGGTTGTTTCTTTCATATTTATTTCAATCACATCGCAAATCCTCATCAGCTTCGTTTCCACGGGCGTAAACAGCAAAAGAATTCTCAGGTAGAACGCATAATCCTGAAGCGCATCAATTTTTCCTCCCCCTGCTTCATCAAGCGTCAGGATCGGAACGCTTTGTCCGGAAAGCAGCGTTTCGAGGTCCTGATAGGAATCGAGCAAGGCCCATGCCGAAACAATAATGATTTTGTATAAAGTTACGCCCGCTCCCATGCTGAGCGCCGCCGCGGCGGCGCGTGCAAGCGCTTCTGCGCCAGCGCTCCGTTCCGCATCCTTCATAATCTTTATAAAATTAAGTAAAAACCGCAGCGCCAGTATTTTGTTTTCTACGCTCTCATTGTTTCGAGCCGCAGAGGCATCTCCAATTAAAATATATTCGGCTTCATTGTTCAAACGGTCTTCTGATGGCGCGTCGAGCCTCAATGTCATGTAATTAAGAATATAATCGTCGATGAGAAGGCGTTCCGCCGTGCCGCGCACTACCTCTTCAAATGATACTTCCGTTTTGAATGCAAACAAATCCGTAAAGGAGGTAAACGTTTCCAATGAATCGCCTGCATCCACACCAAAGGAATCGGCGCTGCTGCTTCGCGGGAAAAACCGGGAGGACGGAAGCGCTGCGTATTCCTGTTCAGGTATTCTGTAGGAATCTTCCGAAATCCGAGACAGATTTGCCGTTTCCAGCAGCTGTTCTTTCAATTCAGTAATCAGCTCAGTTCCCTTCGTCTCGCCCGAAGTGTTCTCCGCGTAAATCAAAGGAATCCTGATATCCGCAGAAATCTGTCTTTCAACGAAAGAAAAGCGGAATTTCTCAGCGTCGAACTCCCCCCGTTCTTTAAAGGCATATAGAGCGGAAAGACGTTCGGCAAATACCGAAAGATTTTCAGAAATTTTTGCCGCAGCAGCGCCGCTTCCGATTCGTGCGGCCTGCTGTCGAATAACGTCCGCTTCCTTCGGCAGCGCGCCGGTCGATTCGGCGCGGCGCAGCACTTCCTCGATCTTTTGTTTTCCGTTCTCTAGCTCCTGGCAGAGCAGTGCCGCACGGGAATTATATTCCCTGTATTGTTCTTGCAGCAGGATTGCCTGATCCAAAAACGCTTCAGCCTTTTCCTGCCATATTTGAGGAATGTTCTCAAACAGCTCGGAAGCGGCAGCCACGGAATAGCCGTTTACACAGGCAGGATCCCCGTCATAATAGCCTTCCACTAATATTTTAAGATCCCGATGCGTTTTCTGAAGCGCTGACAGGAGTTCCGCCGCCTCACCGCACGCCCGGTAGCCTGCGCCCTCCTCTTTTGCTTCCGAAAGAACGCCAAGCAGATACAGCATGGTCTCCGTCAGCGCCGCCGGCGTTTTGATCTTCATCAGTCCGCAGATCTGCTCTTTCAGAACGTCCGGTTCCGTGAAATCTCCGCTCAGAGAGACCTCGGATGCTTCAGAGGGATAATAATCGTCAAACAGATCGTGTGCCGAGCCGCCGTTTCCCGTATTAAATCCATATAATCCGTATTTTTCCGCCAAAAGCGAATCATATGAGGCCAAAACAGATCTGCAGGCAAGCAGCATTCCTGCGGCGGCGCGGCTTTCCAGCGCTTTATATACCGCGTAATCATATAAGGCGGTATTCAGCAAAATGATTCCGCTAAGCAGCACGGCCGCGGCGATCGTAACGCTTCCGCTGTCACCCCGCGTGCTTCCGATACGTCTCATACAGCACCGCTCCTCCCCGCGCGATATCAGTATTGCTGATGCGTTTTTCAAAAAAGGATTCCCGCAGCGTATCCGAGTGCCTGCTGATCTGTTCCGTATATTTCAGGCAAACGCAGACGGATAAAAGCAAAAACAATAAAAGGACCGGCATAACAATTGCCGTTTCGATTGTATGCATAAATCTCACCCCGTATTCCGTTATACCTGAAGAGTGCGCATTTGTAAAGAAAAATCGTTCGTCGCGATTCGTCTCAAAGCGACCGATTCCGCCCCCTTTCAGAAAATATTCAAAGCCGACAGCTCGTCCTGATGTTCCGTCATCTCGAATATTTTATCAAGACGTTTCGCTTCGATGGAAGCATTTTCATAATTTCCGCAGCGCACATATTCCAGAAAAGTGCAGATTCCGAGATCAACCTTTTCAATTGCGGAATGATTGAGAAAAAAGCTCCAATGTTCCATATGCTTTTCCCAGTCTGCCTGCAGCAGTCCGCATTTTTCTTCCAGCTCCGGTGCGTCGCGGTTCGTATGCAAAATATCATCAATCCGGCTGCGGAACCCATTGACATCATCCTCAAGCATTCTGTCGAACCACGTCGTCGGAACGAATACCAGCGCTAATATAACAACTACCATAATAAGATATATAATAGAATTTCTGTACATCATATTTACCTTTCTTCTGAACGACGAATTGTCCGGCGCCGTTTACATAGCAGTAAAAAACATCCTTTGCAGAGCGTACGCCGTTTTTGCCAAGCTCTTCTCTCAGCATTTTTTTATCTATATTTAAAAGCTCCATATTATCCTCCATGACACAGCCGCCAATAATGATATCTGTGACAATATCGGAAGGCGCTTTGATATCGAGATCGCCGCGCGTTACATTCTGAGACGCGCTGACGGGAAGCACGCTTAAATCTCCGTTGTTTTCCAGGATGGCGAGCTGTACCGTCTGAACGTCCGGATACCCCTTCAGTCGGAGCGCCTCAAGCAGATCATCCAGCGTATACATTTGATTGCGAAGATTTTTTTCAATAACCACGCCATTTTTAATCATAACGCATGGCTTCCCGCAAAAAAAGCCGCGTACGGTTTTCAGCTTTAATACCCCGTACGAGATAGAAAGCTGCAGCAGCAGCAGCGATAAAATCGGAACGATCCCAGACCACAGCGGAATCGCACTGTCCTGCATCGGCAGCGCAGCCAGATCGGAAATCATGAGCGCGATGACGAATTCATATGGCTGAAGCTGCCCGATCTGCCGTTTTCCCATCAAACGCATTACAAATATAACAATCAAGTACATAATAATCGTTCTGATAAAGCTGACCAAGATAAATGTCTCCTCTGTTTGTAGAATCTCTGACGCGTATATTTTCCGCATTTATGCACAAAATATTCCCTGCATTTATTATCATTCAGGAAAGGAGGATCAGAAAATGCCGAATTCAACGATGCCTGAGAAATCGCTTGCGATGCTGGAGGATATGCTTGGCGCGGAATCGACGGCCATCAAAAAATTCCATTTTTACGCAGCAAACTGCACCGATCCGAATTTAAAGACAATTTGTGAAAAGGCTGAGCAAATGCACAGGAAGCATTTCGATACGATGTTTCAGTATCTGAATTCCTATGCATGTCAGGCTAATTAAGGAGGACAGAGATGGAACAAATCTTAACGGAGCAGGATATGATCAGCGATGCGCTCAGTACAGAGAAGCAGATAACGGAGCTCTATGCATCCTTCGTTTCAGAAGCATCGTGTCAGATCCTCAGAAATGAAATCACAAAAATTTTTACAGAAACGCAGCAGCTCCAATTTGAAGTTTTCAACGCCATGAAAGCGCGCGGCTGGTATAGTGTCAAAAATACGGATCAGGCCGCAATCCAGCAGGCTGTACAAAAATTCAGACAGGTCATGAGCGGATTGTGAAATTCGCAGACAGAGCTCCCGGCCCGGCAGATCATAACGCCGGGTTTTTCTTTTACATAGTCCTTTGTCGGTGCATTTTATATGGATTTTAGGGCAATATCGATTATTTCAAAACGAAAAATTTACGTTTTTGGCTAAAATGTAACAGGTAATTAATGATCTGTGCTTTGGCATATGGTAAAATGGCAAACGAAAATTTTAATTTTAATTCTGAAAGGAAATGATTGATAAATGGATTATGCAGCCGAGTCCTTAAAACGACATAAGGAATGGAACGGAAAAATTGAAGTAATTTGCCGCGCACCCCTGGAAACCAGGGAGGATCTTTCTCTTGCTTATACGCCGGGCGTAGCGGCGCCCTGTCTGGCGATTCAAAAGGATCCGGACTTAAGCTACGCATTGACACGGCGCTCCAATCTGGTCGCAGTCGTTACGGACGGCACAGCCGTTCTGGGGCTGGGAGATATCGGACCAGAGGCCGGAATGCCAGTAATGGAAGGAAAATGCGCTCTTTTCAAGGCCTTCGGAAACGTAGATGCCATTCCGCTCTGCATTCGTTCTAAGGATGTGGATGAAATCGTTAACACCGTCCGCCTTCTGGCAGGCAGCTTCGGCGGAATCAATTTAGAGGACATTTCTGCCCCTCGCTGCTTTGAGATAGAAGCCCGTCTGAAAGCGTGCTGCGATATTCCGGTATTCCATGATGACCAGCACGGTACGGCTGTCGTCGTACTGGCTGCCATTCTGAATGCGCTGAAGCTGACGGGAAAGAAGCTGGAGACCGTCCGCGTGGTCACAAACGGCGCCGGAGCTGCAGGCATCGCAATCACCCGCCTTCTTTTGAAAATGGGATTGAAAGACGTCATTTTATGCGATCGCGCGGGTGCTATTTATCAGGGACGCGGCCATATGAATCCCATTAAAGACGAGCTTGCCGCAGTTACGAATCGCAGCCGCAGAAGCGGCAGTCTGGCCGACGTATTAAAAGGAGCCGACGTATTTATCGGCGTATCCGCACCCGGATGCGTAACGCCGGAAATGGTGAGATCCATGAATCCGGATCCGATCCTGTTTCCGATGGCAAATCCGGAGCCTGAAATTCTCCCGGAGCCTGCAAAGGAAGCGGGTGCGGCTGTAATTGGGACCGGGCGCAGCGATTATCCGAATCAGATCAATAACGTACTTGCCTTTCCCGGTATTTTTCGCGGTGCTTTGGATGTACGCGCTTCCGATATTAACGACGAAATGAAAATAGCTGCCGCATTTGCGATATCAGACTTTGTCTCGGAAGCAGAGCTGTCTCCGGACTATATTATCCCCAGCGCGCTGAATCGCAGCGTTTCGCAGGCAGTAGCCGCCGCTGTTGCAAAGGCCGCAAGGGAAACTGGCGTTGCCCGGATCTGAATCGGCCGCGTCTCTTTGCTTATTCTTTTTTATTCCTGCGGGAGATCCATTCGGCGGATAAGTCCATGGCGGCACGGCAGGCGTTTGTCTGATCCAATGCGTTCAGCATCACAAAATCATGAATTGTAGCCTTAATCCGTACCGCCGTAACGCCCACGCCGGCGCATAAAAGCTTCGCGGCATATGCTTCTCCCTCTTCCCGCAGCACATCGGCTTCTCCGCAGAGGATCAGCGTTTCCGGCAGACCGCGCAGCTGTTCCAGGGTTGCGCGCAAGGGGGATGCTGTAATTTGTGCTCGTTCAGATTCATTCCTGGTATATTGATTCCAGAACCACATCATTCCCGCACGGTAAAGATAATAGTCCGAGGCAAATTCCAAATAGGTGCCCGTATTAAAGCAAGCGTTTGTTACGGGATAATACAGCAGCTGATTCTGAATCTGCGGTCCGTGACGGAACTTGGAAAGAATCGTCAGGACGGCCGCCAAATTTCCGCCTGCGCTGTCGCCTGCCACCGTCAGCAGCGATAAATTCAGTCTGAGATTCATTTTGTCGCTGATTCTCTGGAGCATTGTCAGAACCTGATAGCATTGTTCGGCAGCGACCGGATATTTCGCTTCAGGAGAAAGTGCGTACTCCGGAAACAGCACGACGCAGCTCGTTCGCGCGGCAAGCTCCCGTACAAGCTTTTCATGCGTATGAAAATTCCCGAATACCCATCCGCCTCCATGAAGGTACAGAATTGGCGCAGGATTCGGAGGGCAGTCGGCAGGCTTTACGACATATACTCTTACAATTCCCCATTTGCCCGTATTCACATCAACAACGGAAACAGACGCGGGATATTGAAAAACCGGCGCGTCCTGCGCTCGGTTCAGGCGCTTTCTGCCTTCCAAAGGCGGGACCTGGAAAATCAGCGGCGGGCACGCGCTTTCCTCGCATACGCGCAAAGCCGCTTCTTCTAAAGGAATCCGTTTATTCATATCATTCTCCTAACATGATTTTTGATATCATATTATGCGTACCGATTCCGCTTCGTGAAAGGCCCCTTGTCCGGATGTTCTGAACAAGAGGCGTGCAAAAATAATATAATAAATACGGATTCCTCTTTCGGAGTGTGAACGCATGTTTTCGTTTCTCAGCGCCGTGATTTTCAGCATGTCATCCAATTTAGATAATTTCGTAATCGGGATTGCCTTCGGCATAAAAAAAATAAAAATCGGATTTCTTCCGAATCTGCTGATCGCACTGATTACCGTTACGGGAACGGTCGCTTCGATGTACGTAGGGAAAATCGCCGCATCCTTTCTGCCCCGCGCTCTTACTGATCTGCTTGGCGCAAGCATCATTATTTTGCTGGGACTCTATTTCGTACTGCAGAGCTTTTCCAATCTGCTGAACAGAAAAAAACGGATTCGAAGCGTTGCTCTGAAGGATGCGGACAGCATGATCGACTACGCCCAGGATTCAGACAAAGATGTTTCGGGCTCCATCGATATCAGGGAATCCGCCGCCGTGGGCTTTGGGCTGGCATTCAACAATATCGGCACCGGAATCGCCGCAAGCGCCGCAGGAGTCAAAATTTTGCAGGCCGCCGTATGTACCTTTCTGTTCAGTATTCTCTTTCTGATCTTAGGCGTCTACCTAGGGGATCGAATTTTCGGCAGAGTTTTAGGAAAATACGCGCCGCTGATTTCCGGAATACTGCTGATCGCACTGGGGATCATAGAGCTGACGCTATAATCCCCTCCTTGAGAATCGCATGATAAAGCTCGCTATAATTTTCAAAGCGGTAATCCGAAATTCTTTCGATCTGCCCGCGCTCCGGATCGGAATGACGGTCATACATTGCCGCAGCGTCAATCCCCGCATTTTTTGCAGCCTCCAGCCCGATCAGGGAATCCTCGAAAGCGATGCACGCCTCCGGCGCAGCGCAGAAATCCTGAAGAACCCGCAGGTATATTTCCGGATCCGGTTTCATTTTCCGGACGTCCTCCTTCGTATAGATCCGCGTAAAATATTGATCCAGCATTGCTTTTCTCATAATATTCTGATTCTGCAGACGGTAGACATCCATGCTTTGTTTTCTTGTAGCGGAGGCAATGACAAGTGTAAATCCGGCATTTTTTAAAAGCCGGATCACCTGCTCTGCATTTTCCTTATAATCCACCGTGTTTTTCAGAAAATCGGAGGAAATCTCATAGCGCATCCTGTAAATCTGCTCCGCAGACAGAGGCGAGCCATATTCCGACTTTAAAAAACCACAGTATTCCAGATATGGATTCTCCCTTCCGCTGAATTTCCGCAGCATTCGTTCCCGCCGCGTCTGCAGCTGTTCCTCTGAAAGCGGCCGTCCTCCCAGCCGTTCCGACAGTTTCCGGTCTACTTCGTTCCAGATTCCGACGGAGTCGATTAAGGTTCCGTCCATATCGAAAATAACGATTTTTTTGTTTGCCAGCATCGAAGTGGAATGGCCTCCCGTTTCAAACTGTTTATTTTCCCTCCGCCATACTGTGAAGCGTCTTTTCCCTTCCGTCCCACCGTACAATGACAGTTACCGGGATATTGCTGCGCACCGTAATTTGCGGTTCCTGCTCTGCAGCGGAACGCTTTTCGCAGAGCAGATCGACCGTGCCGCCGCGGAAGGGATAATTCTGCACGCCGTGGCGTTCGGTGCGGTTGACGTCCCAGGTGATCCGGTTTTTTCTGGAATCGGCTCGGATTCCAAATACGTATTCAAACAAAACCGCGATCGGCACCAGGCCGGTCCAGCCCACAAAATCAGATTTTGCGGGGTTTCCGGGCGCGGCTTTCTCGGGTGCATAATTTTCCCAAACCGTTCCGGTGTTTCGAAATACTTCTACGACATTCCGCAGATGGTTTTCGGCAATCTCGTATGCCATACGGTATTTGCCCACTTTCTCAAGGCCTTTCAGAACCATATAGTTTGTAGGAGCCCATACGCTTCCGCGCCAGTAGCCGCCCTCGGCGTCGTAAGCGGGATGATCCGCGGAAAGCGTAGGAATCCGGTGAAATCTGTTAAATTCCGCGGGATTCTCCAGATGCGCCACAAAGCGCTCCAGCCGCTCCTCCGGAACGATTCCCGCAAGCAGAGCCCAGTATGCGCCGATGCTTTTGACTCGGCTCAGCACGTCTCCTCTCCAGAGATCATAGTAAAACGCGTCTTCCTCGCACCAGAGCTTCTCGTTAATCAGCTTTGTCAGACGCTCCGCTTCCTCGTAAAGCCAGTCCGTATCCTTCTCCGTGCCGATGATTTTCCCCATCTCAATTAAAATTCTGGCACTCATCACCATATGAATACAGGTATCCACCCAAACTGCATGTCCGTGCGAGGTGTGATCCGAATAGCCCTCCTGCACTCTGGGCTGGTTATCCATTCCGCAGGCCAGACCGGTGCTCCAGTAGCTTCCGTCACGCCAGGTGCGGTTAAGCTGAAGCCATTTGTGGTATGCAAGGAGAGGATAAAAAATCTTTTTCAGACGGGCTTCCTCCCCCGTAATCTGATAATATTCCCATTCGCTCCAGGGCATGATGTTGGGACCGGTTGAAGCAGGATCGTCCCGATGGAACTGCTCTCCGTTCTGCGTTTCGCAGATTTCCCGGCAGATAAAGCCGTCCGCGTGCTGATGGGAATAAAAATTGTCCAAGGTTTTCTGAAAATTGAAAATATGGTTTGCATATCGGCCGAACATCACGATAAATGAGGAATCCCACATAAACAGGTATCCGTTGAAGGCCGTATCGATAAAATTGGAAACGAAGCCGGCTTCGGCGTTCGGCCTGCGCAGGTTGCGGAACGCGATTTCCCACGTTTTGTGATAGCAGGCGATGGCGTCAGGATGTCCCTCCCAAACGGGCTGCGGCAGCCTGTCCTTGATTTCTTCATATACCGGAAGCGGCCGTTCCTCCGGCGTCATACCAAGGAACGGATTCAAATCCACATATTTGTTTTTGGCATAAAACAACGATTCATTTACTTTATATAAATTTCCCATATTTTCCTCCTGACTGTTTTTGCTGAGAGGAATTATATCACGCTTTTCTAGAAAAGCATAGCTTACAATTCGCGTTTCTCATAAAATTTTACCGATAAAAGCCAGGATACTCCCAGAATAAGAAGCGCAGCGACGGGCAGAGCGAACCGGAACGGGGACGTAGCAGTAAGGATCTCTGCGGTCTTCGCATCGGATGACATGTATGTGAAGCCAAAAACACATGCGAATACGACGCCGAGCGCAGCATAATATGCGATCCTGCCCCTTTCCACCCCGAATTTAAAAATCACGGGAAGCATGAGCGACGCGGGAAGAATACCAAGCATCAGAGCGGTTCCTATAAACGCGGCGATTTCCGAAAGCTCCAGGTTGCGCTCCACCAGCAATTTTACAGCGCTTACTGCGCCCATGATAAGCGTCGTGAAGAGAAGGCAGATCAGCATAACGAGGTATTTTACCGATACGATATCCCTTCTCTTATAAGGCATCGTATCAGCGTAAAACTGCCATTTCGACCGTTCGTCATAGGAAACCAGCGTCACCGGAAAAATAGAGGATAAAATAATCGGGTATAAAACAGCGAACGCGTTGTTTTCCGAGTATGCGGAAACGATCGCAAACACAAAAAGAATCAGTAAAAATGCGCGGCAATGCGTTCTGGCCAAATACCAGTCTTTCAGCAGCAGTCCTTTCATTTCATCCAGCCTCCTTGACCATATACAAAAACAGCTCCTCTATGCCGATTGGACTTACGGGATAGCCTGCCGGAAGCATGGCCCGTTTCACGATTGCCTCGGCTCCGTATGGCGACGTTTTCTTTCCTATCACCACACCGCTTGCAAAAGACCGCAGCGTTTCCGGCGCACAGCGGATCATGCCATACTTTTCAAGCAGCGCATCCTTTTCCTCACAAAGCAGCAATTTTCCCTTGTGCAGAAATGCGATATAATCGCAAAGCTTTTCTAAATCGCTGACGATATGAGAAGAAATCAGAACGGAATGACTCTCATCCCGGGTAAATTCGCTGAATAATTCCACTACCTCGTCGCGGATTACGGGATCGAGCCCGCTTGTGGGCTCGTCAAGAAGCAGAAGCTTCGGTTCATGGGAAAGCGCGGCGGCAATGCCCAGCTTCATTTTCATGCCGCGAGAGAAATCTTTAAAGCTTTTCTTTTGCGGCAGGGAAAAGCGATCGATATATTGAAAGTATACGTCCTCGTTCCAACGCTTGTAGGTATGCTTCATGATTTTGTTCAGCTGCTTCACGGTGATGCAGTCCGGATAGCCGATCTCATCCAAAACGACACCGATTTCCTCTTTCAATCCGCTGAGCTCCTGTCCGCCGTCCCTGCCGAGAATTCGAACGGTCCCGCCGTCTCGGCGGATCATGCCCAATATCAGCTTGATGGTTGTGCTTTTTCCCGCTCCGTTTTCTCCGATCAGGCCCAGGATCGATCCGGACGGAAGCGTCAGATTGATGCGGTCCAGCGTAAAATCCTGATACGTTTTTTTCAGGCTCGTAATTTCCAGTGCGTTTTCCATTTCATTCGCCCTCCAATAAATTCAGCATTTCGATGATGTCGTGTTTTTCCAGTCCGCAGGAGGCCGCCAATTTTATAATTTCCTGCAAATGCGCTTCGATCTGCTTCAGGGTTTCTTCGCGGATCAGAAGCGTATTCTTTTTGGCGACAAAGCACCCCTTTGCGGCAAGCGTATAAATAAAGCCTTCCCGTTCTAGCTCGTCATACGCCCGTTTTGTAGTAATAACGCTGATATGCAGATCCTTTGCGAGGTTCCGGATCGACGGCAGTGCGTCGTCTTCTTTTAAAGCGCCGCTGATAATCTGCGCTTTGATCTGCGAATAAATCTGATCATATATGGGAGCGCCGCTTTTATTATCAATCAGAATTGTCATTCCGCACCTCCATCCGGTCATTCTGTATATGTTCAGTATATACAGAATGCACACTGTTGTCAATCCCTTTGCGGAAAAGAATATAAAAAAATGATCTCTATGGAAGAGCTTTACGATTCCACAAAAATCACTTCAATCTCGCCATTATAATATCGCGTCCTCGGCCACCTTGATGCTGCGGCCGGGGACGCTTTCGGCAACGGCTCCCCGCTGCCATCGGATTGCTTTATGATAAAGTAAAGTCTATCTGACCTTCCGTTCCCTCCTGCGGCTCATCCAAAACGGTGACGTTCACGGTAAAGCTGTGTCCTCCGGTAATCGTAACCGTAACGGTGGTAGAACCCGCCTTTTTCGGCATGATAATACCCTTTCTGTCCACACGGAGAATAGAAGTATCCGCAACCTCGAACTCCATCTCGTAGGTTTCCGCAGGCACCATCGCGGGATAGTCCGGATGCTGGGAGGTTCTGTCGTTGTAGGCCTCCCCCCATGTTTCGTCCTCGAAAATCACATAGCCGCGGATCTGCTGCCTGTGCCTTGCTCCGTAAGCCTCGTCTTTATAGACCACCATATTTTCCTGAACCGGACGAAACGCGGAAATGGCCGGATCAATTTTATTGAATGGAAAGCCGCTTTCCCTGACGTACACCTTGAATTCTACAGAGCAGCCGTCGTAAGTCACTCTGACATTCGTTTTCCCCACCGATTTTGGCAAAATCCTAAGCCCGTCAAATTCAATAATATTCTGATCGTATCCGGAAAATTCTACGCCGTCCGCGCTGGTAATCTGGTGCGTTTGAAGCCGCGTATCGTACCAGTACAGATCCAGGTCATAAGCTCCGTCGTCGATACAGAATTCAATCTTATGCGGCAGCGTTCCGACGCCGACGGTCCAAAGCTCGGATTCCTCCGGAACCGGCCAGAAATAGTCGCTTCGCAGAACGCCCTTTCCGCCCCTGTCGGTATCCTTGATTTCTCCTTCATATACTGACAAGTCAATGTCCTGAAATCTCGTGGCCCATTTTCCCCAATAACCGGAATCCGGCCCGCCGGAGGAATATGCGTAGCCAATAAAGGAAATTTCGTCGTCCATCTGAATATGTCCGTTCGGTCTTTTTGAAATTCCCATATTATGACAGTATTGTGAGATGCCGGTACGAATCACTGCAACCTGCTCAAACGTAATGCCGTCGTTCGATTCCATAACAGCGATTCCGCTCGATTCCGTAAAGCGGTTATATGTGGAAAAAGCCAGAAACTTTCCGTAATCTTCAACGTAAACGACGTCGCAGGAATCCTGCCCCGAGCCTTTTTTGTAAGCGACGCCCCTGTATTCCATGGTAGCGGGCCAGTTTTCATCCGTAGAATCGGCGGTTGCCACCATCTCATAGTCTCCGTCCGGGCAGGTCCATGTGTAATAGCAATACAGCGTGCCGTCCAGCTCGACAAAGCTCAGCTCTCCCGCGCCCCAGGAGGTGTCGGATTCGTTATAATAAACGATCGGCTGCGGATCTCCACCCCATCCGGAGCCGTTCCATTTTTCATACGGACCGTCCGGATTCTTGGAACGCGCAACAAAGCAGTTGTTGTTGATTCCGCCATTTGTACTTACGATTGTGGACGTATACCCGATATAAAAATATCCGCCGAAATAGATCACGCCCGGATCACAGACAGAATAGTGATCCATAGAATCCGGCGTCGGCTGAAGCACAACCTTTTCCTGGCTCCAGGTCTTGCCTCCGTCCTCAGAATGCTTATAGGTAAACCAATCCCATTCCCCGAGCGTCCCGGGCGTTGCGAACCAGGCGTCAACGCTTCCGTCGGGATAATAAAGGATGCTCGGCCCATACCGATAGCCCCATTCGTTTTCTACAGGCGCGAAAACGTCAAAGCCGTCACCGACGGCGGCCATTGTGAAATGGAGATTTTCATCGGGCTCCACACGTTCCAGCTCGTCTGTGAAAACGCGCTGCTTTTCTTCCTCCGTACCGCCGTCGTCGCTTCCGCTGTCGCACGCCGGAGCGGCCATCATAAAGACGGCGAGAGCACCGGCAAAGATCAGTTTGAATCCGCGCGTCAGAGCGCGTCGGACATTGCGCTTATTCATAAGCTTCACCTCGTTTAAATAGATTAAATTAATCATACTGTTTTTTATGAATAAAAGCAATATCTTTTATATAATTTATGTAAAGCGCAGCGTGCGGACGGCGATGCGTCCTCGCTCGGCGCTTTCAGGAAGCCGATAGCGGTTTTCTCAGATTTTCTCGGGTTTAAACGGAATCCGTTCGCCTCCGGCCAGCGCGCTTTCCCGCAGCGTTTCAATCAGCCGGATCGTTGTCGCTGCGCTTTCCGGAGGATTTTTAATATTTTTTTCTTGCGAGGCGATGGTGTCAACAAAAAATTCGATTTCTCCCGTATAGCCATCCGGGCCGTTCAGCTCTGCCCGGTAGGGCTCTCCGCTTCTCGGATATACCATTACGCCGCCGTTTTCCCCGATCAGCGTCGCAGTTTCAAAAGCAACGCGGAAATCCGCGGCAAAATTTGTTCCGGTCTGCGACCAGTCTCCGATCGCCGTAACGGGAAGCTCAGGATAATCCAGCTGAGAGTATACGACATCGAAGCGGGAATCGATATCCTGGGAACGGCAGGAGACGGTCTGCGGCTCGCCGAACAGATAGCGGATCATGTCCAGATCGTGAATATGCATATCCATCAGGCAGCCTCCGGACAGCTCCGGATTCATGTACCAGTTCTCCCATGCCCATTTGGGAGGCGCGCTCTGTCTGCGGAAGGCAGCGGCAAGCGGTTTTCCGAACGAACCGCTGTCAACTGCGTTTTTCAGGAACGAATAATCCGGGAAAAAGCGGAGGCATTGTCCGATCATCAGTCTGCGGTCCGATTCTCTGGCCGCGCGGATCATTTCCAGACAATCCGCATAGGTACGCGCCATGGGCTTCTCGCTGAGCACGTGATACCCGCGGCGGAGCAGATCAGAGGCGACAGGTGCGTGAAACGGCGTTGGAAGACAGATATCCACCAGCTCCGGCGTTTCGTTTGCCAGCATTGTTTCCAGATTCGTATATCTGCGAACCTCCGCGGCGGCATTTTCCTCTCCTCCGCCGATGTTAATCTCCATTTTCTGTGTAAAACGATTCGGATCGATATCGCAGACCGCCAAAAGGCGAATTTTTCCCTTCCCCTGCAAATGCCTGTATGCCGGCATATGAGCCGCCTGCGCAATTCCTCCGAATCCAACGATCGCTACATTCAGCATTTTCCTTGCTCCTTTCAGATTTATTTTTGTAAGATACAATCCATTGCTTCCGACGTTTTTCTCAGAAATGCCTCAAAATCGGAATTTGATGGAAAAACCTCTGCCGTAACCCATCCGTCGTATCCGACCTCCCGGAGCGCGCGCATCACCGCGGCAAAATCCACATCTCCCGCCAGCAATTCCACAAAACCGCTGATTGTGCCGATGGCTCGCTTGTAATCTTTAAAATGGACCTTTGCGATCCGATGTCCCAGAATCCGGATCCATTGCTCCGGATATCCGTCGCGCACCACATTTCCCACATCAAAATAAGCCGCAACGCGCTGGCTGCCGATCCGGTCGATAAAATCACGCATTTCCATCGGAGAAAGCAGGAACTTGTTCCACACGTTTTCAATGCCGATTGTTACGCGCTTCTTTTCCGCATATTCCGCCAAACGCAAAAGAGCCGCCTGAGCCCGTTCATAGACAATTTCATACGGAACTACCGGATCCGCTGCGCCAAGCCCGGAAACCATACCGGGCAGAATCAGGATCGTGTCGCAGCCAAGAGCAGCCGCCGCGTCCAGCTGTTTCCGGACGAGCTGTTCCGCCCGTTCTCTTTCCGCGGGATCCTCCGCCGTCAGAGAAATACTCCAGTACAAGCCGCTCGCCAGGCTGTAAAGGCTGAGTCCGTGACTTTCCGCCGCTTTACGGATTTCCATAAGCTCCGTTTCCGCAGACTGCGGAGAAATCGGACCGCTTTCATCGAAGGATAGCTCGATTCCATCATAGCCGAAGCGCTTCGCCATCCGAAAGCAATCGCGCGGCTCTTGGTTCGGGAAAGCCCAAATACTGATTCCCTTTTTCATAGAACGTCCACCGTCCTTTCTGCTTTGCATTGTAGCAAAAGGGCGGCGTACGGAAAATGCAGGATCGGCTGTGGAATTTGCACTTTTGGCTTCGGGCAGAGTTCAGATTACTTTCTTGGGCTTTTCTTCAAATCGCCCGCAGCCGGATTGTCGATCAGTCTGCCTGCCTCGGTAAAGCGGGAGCCGTGGCAGGAGCAGTCCCGGGTCCGCTCATATGGATTCCATTTCAATGCGCAGCCCAAATGCGGACATCGCCTGGCGGTCGGCGTCAGCAGGCCGACAGCTGCTTCCAGCACATTTGCTGCCAGCTGCAGGCGCAGGATTGTTCTGGAAGGAGAAAACACTTCTGCATACGGATTTTCTTTTCCCTGCACAAGATCGCACAGAATCATTGCCGAAGCCACGGAAGATGTCATCCCCCATTTATTAAACCCGGTGGCAACATATAAATCCGTCGTTCCTCCTGAATAAGGCCAATATACGATACGCCGGCCTGCTGAAGCAGATATGCGCATAAAACGCCGGCCATGCCGCCGCCGATGATTAAAACATCCGTTTCTATGTCTTGCCGCAGCGTTTCAAAGCTGGAAGAAGCCGGCGTCTGCTCCCATAATGAATGCATGATCCATTCCTCCCTTATATCACATTCAAAGCTATCATGTCTTAAAATGCAAAAAGTATTCAGGGAGAGAAAATCCACTTCAGCCGCCTTTTCCGGATCATTTTGTTAAAAGGCGGCACAATCCTGATATCAAGCTGTAAAAGGAGGGGCCTTTTCCATGCCGTTTGAAGGCGCGAGCCCGCTCTGCGGCAAAAGCGCGGGAACGGCAGCTTGTCTTTTATCCGCAGCGAGCAGAGAGATAAAGCAAAGAAACAATATAATACAAAGCAAGAACCGGCTGAAGCAGGCGAAGCGCTTCTGTGGAGCCCGCGGCGTCGAATTGATATTGCTCCTGGAAATACTGAAAAATCCAGCGGGAAACCGGAGTATACAGGCCGGCCGCAAGCAGATCCGGAACGAGAAGCTCCAAAAAGGTTACGCAGGCATTGGCTCGAAAAATCCGGAATTTCGAATAGCCAAAGTGAAAGAGAAATCTGCTCTGCCGGATTTTGTCCGCATGGGAATATGCGCCGGCTGCAAGAAAAAGAATCAAAAGAAAAATGCGCGCGCCTCCGTAGAGCATTCGGACAGAGACAGAAAGCTGCCGCTGCTCCTTTAAAGAGCCAAGCGCTGCTCCACAGGCCGCCGCGGTCTCCAGATAAACGGAGACAGCTGAATAAGCTATAAAAAGAACGGTAAAGCAGGCGGCAAGAGACAGGCTTCTTCGCAAATAAATTTTTTTATACAGGAGCATCCGATTCATACAACGGTTCCCCTGGACAGGCGGATCACAGCGTCGGCATATTGCATCGGCTCAGGGCTGTGCGTCACTGCAACGACGCATTTTCCCTCTTCGGCGCTGAGGCGCTTTAACAAAAGAAAAATATGGCGTTCCTTTTCAGCGTCGAGATTTCCCGTCGGTTCGTCGGCTAAAATGCAGGGCGGATCATTGGCAAGCGCTCTGGCAATGGCGACGCGCTGCTGTTCTCCGCCGGAGAGTTCTTTGGGATAATGACTGCTCCGCTCCGAAAGACCTACCTTTTCAAGCAGGCTTTCCGCACGCTGCTTCCGTTGAGAGGGAGGAATTTCCCGATGAATCAGCATCGGGACCATCACGTTTTCCAAAGCGTTTAAATTGGGATGCAGATAATAGGATTGAAAAACAAATCCGATAAACCGGTTGCGAAGCTCTGCCTTCCTGCCTTCCCTCATTGCTGAAATTTCATTTCCGCAAAGCGAAAGCACTCCCTCTGTCGGACGTTCCAGCAGTCCCAGCAAATGCAGCAGAGTTGATTTTCCGGCCCCGGAAGCGCCTGTGATCAGATAGAAAGCGCCCGATACAAATTGCGCTGTAAAATCCTGTACGGCCGTAACGCCGTTTCGATATGTTTTCTTTAAATGTTCGCATCGTATCAGCGTATCCATTTCCCCGCCTCGCTTTCTTATGCTTTTAATACTTCCGCCGCCGTAATCCGATTGATTTTTTGCAGCGAGAAAAAGAGCGCTCCGTATAGAAGGAGCAGGATTCCAAGTAAAGCCAGCAAGTACAGATCTGCCGTAGGGATCTTGAGAAAATCAAAAACAGGCGCCAGCTGCCGATTCATATAATTTTTTAATAAGGAACGGAGCGGAAAGGACAGCAGCACAGATATGGCGTACGCTGCCGCGGCCAAAATCATAAATTCCAGGAAAAACGACGTGCGGATCTGGAACGTTTTATATCCGATTGCCTTTAAAATGCCGATTTCCGCTTTCCGCTCCCGGATGCATTTTGCAGAGAGATAAACGATAAAGAGCGCGGCAATTCCTGCCAGAGCAGCCGATATGGTATAGGCGACGGCAGAAAAGAAATCCTTCACACTCGTTTCTTCGGCAATATAATATGGATCCCCCACGAGATAATTTCTATCGGCAAGCAGCTTCTTAAGCTGTGCGATATTGGCGGAATCGTCGGCGATCACGGTATAGGAAAGACGTCCCATGGAAGTGGCGTAGCCTGCCTCAACCATTTTTTCTCTTTGGCGATAATTCAGGTCCTCTGCATCCTGTGCCGGAATATAATACCTTTTTGTATTCATAAAATCATTATAGATCCCTATGATTTTACAGGTATACGTCGTATCCGGATCGATCCGCAGGAGCACCTCGCCGCCCAGCACAGACGCCGCCAGGCTTGAGGGAGCCAAAATGGCATTCCTTTCATTTTCCTGAAAATGTCTGCCATTTTGAATAACAAGCGGCGTTTTATGGTTTGCTCCGTAAAGATCCAGATTCGCTTCCGAGCCGTTTATGGATGCGCGTTCTGTTCCCAAGGTATCGCCCAGTGAACAAAATGCCGTTTCTACGTGCGGCAGCGCCAGGAGCTCCTCTTGGAGCTCCCGGTACCTGGCCTGATACGCTTCATTCTCGCGGTCGATGGCGACGGATTCTGCGGGCGATACGGCAAACGTTCTTGCATTGAGATTATAAATCTCCTGAAAGCGGAAATACCCGTCTGTCAGACGCAGGAAATACATTGCAAGCAGGAAAAAAACGATACAGCAAAGGAATAAAAGAAGTAAAAAAACACTTCTTTTCTTATGATGCAGCAAATTCTTAATTGGCAATTTGAAATACGCGTTCATTTTTATCTTTTGTATTAAATCATAAATCGGATGAAATGTAAATATCTTCCGAAGCCATATCCCCCGATTTTGCGATATCACTTTATTTCCCTCACTGTGCATCGCCGCCTTTTCTTGAAAAAGATGCGCCGCGCATCCTGTTAATACAGCAAAATGCGTCAAGAGGACGGATTTCCTCATACCACCGCAAAGCCGTATCGTCAAGCAAAGAGCGCGCCTCATAAGCGCCGCCTGCTATTTCCTTCGTATATTCCGTTACTTTATCGATGAGCCTCGCGCTGTCCGATTCCCGATCCGTCAAAAGACGTTCCATAATTAAGGCAAGCGCGTTCATCTGGTTCCCTGTGGAAATTGACGACAAAAACGTTATATCTGCGCTGTAATCATCCAGTATGATTTTCTTTTCATTTTCCGTCTTTACCGAGCGGAAAATGAGAAGCGGCTGCGATGTTTTCTCCGGTACAAGCCTGCGGTCCGTTTCCCAGTCTGCCTTTGCCAAGGCCGGAGCATTTGCCGGAAGCTCGAGCGTTTTCACCTCATTCGTAATATCCTTTATAATATATTCGTCCATCAAAAGAACAGAATCGGCGCAGGACAAATATTCGCTGGATCCGCCGATTACCAGAATCGTTGAAACGTGCTTTTCCCGGCAGAGCTCGCGCACACGGTCGGTAAACGGAACGATCGGCTCGTTTTTCACAATTTTCCGCATATTCCGGTCACGAATCATAAAGTTGGTCGCGCTTTTATCTTCATCAATGAGCAGCAGCTTTGCGCCGCCGCAAACTGCTTCAATAATGTTTGACGCTTGCGATACGCTTCCGCTTGCATGCGTCGTAGAAAAATTACTCACATCTGCTTTATTCGGCAAATGTCGAAAAAACGGGGATAAATCAAGATTGTGAACCGGTCTGCCGTCCTCCGCATAGATTTTCAACGTACTGTCATCGGAGATGACATATTCCCGGCCGTCTCCTGGAATATGGTTGTAAATTCCGGACTCGATTGCATCGAGCAGAGTGGATTTACCGGAATACCCGCCTCCTGTAATTACCGTTACGCCGCGACGGATTCCCATGCCGGAAATTTGGGTGCCGTCCTCAAACGGGACCGTTACTTCGAGTTCTTTCGGAGCACAAAATGGAACGGCGCCCATCATCGGTTTTGCCCCTGCGTTTTCCCGCGGTAAAATACTGCCGTTTGCAATAAAGGCGCACAGATTTTGGCGTTTCAAATACTCCCTGATTTGCTCCTGCTTATGATAGCAGACAATATATTCGCAGATCCTGTCCCTGTCGATCGAATGCGCCGCGTCTTCGATATGCTCCAGGATTTCTTTTACCGCCCGAACCGCGGCCTTGGCGTTCACAGACAAGGCGTTAACAAGCGGAACATTGAAGTGTATGGTGAGCCTGGCGGCGCCCTTTTCATAATTATAACGGATGCCGCTCCGGCGCAGCATCAGCTCGTTTGGGCGCTGCGTTTCAAACTGCGCTTTTTCACGGACATTTTTTGCTTCATTGACATATTTCTCTGCCAAGGCATTGATCTTCAAAGACAAAACGTGAAGCAGATAGTTTTCAATCGGAACAGCGTCTGTCTCGTTGATTCCTTCACCAAACGAAACGGGAAATTCAACATATAAAAGCAGTTTTTCGGAATTGCGGAGACTTGTTCCTCCAAACCAGAAGAGAAGCTGGCCATAGGAAAAAATCTTTTCTTTTTCCTCAAACGCACGATTTGATTGCCATTTGGTATTATAAAGCCATTGGAGGCTGCTTTTGTTTTTTCCCTGCAGGGGAAGAATGATAGATTTGAATCTTTGCATAAAAATATCGTCTCCTTCTTTATAAAATATAAACAAATGCGCACTGGGAAGAGGACGATTACAGCATGAATAATAAAAGCGCACCCGATCCGGATGCGCTTAAACGGCGGCTCTCTATCGTTCTTTTATAGAAAAGCGGCAGCTGACACGACATCCGATCCTTTATATACAATCGTCATCTTTATCGCTATAATCGTCATATCAACCGCCTCCGTTCTCTCTTAAAATTTCCAATCGTCTGACGGGATGATGCTATCATATCGAGCCGCCTTTGTCAACACGCTTAATTGGAATATAATATGATAAAATCAATACGCCTTCAGCAGCAGGTTGTCGATCTGTGTCGGGCAGAAATGATTGAACGCCCGGAAGAATCCGCCCACACTCCGATCGATTTCATTTGCACCGCTCCAGACGGACTGACCGCTGCCGTCATAAATAGTAACGGTACTGTCGTTTTCTGAGAAGACCGCCGAAACCAGCAGAATTTGCTCTCCCGCTGCCGTATCCATCCAATACGATACGCCATTTTGATTGGTAATCACATACAGCCGCTTTGCCGTATCAAATCCTTCCGGAATGCTGACGCTTACCAGCGGATTCGGCCAATTGATACCGCCAAAATAAACGTGAGCCTCCGTTTCGTTTGTAAATGTAACCCAACACAAGCGAATTTTTTTTAAAAGTCACATAATTTGCCTTCGCCTGCAGAAACAAATCCCCCAGCCACAAACGCCGGTCGCGCTTAGGACCGTCTTCAAAAACAGCTTGCATACAGTCTCGCAGCGTGCGAACAGAAATCTCATCGATTTCTGCGAGCAGGGGATCCTTTGCGGCAAATTCTCGCGGAAGCGGCAAAACGGCCGCCTCATCTGCAGAAGACACCGCCCGGCATGCAGAATTCACATACCGCACCTGATAATGAGTGTTCCCCGGAAAAATCACCTGTACATACCGAAAGGAATACCGTCTATGTAAGCAAAGGAGCTCTGTGGGATTATCCATATTAACGGTTTCCTGCTGAAACCAGGTGCTGCTTAAGCTGCCCCTGTAATTTTTCTGGTCTACATCAATTTCCAGCTCGCACGGCACTTCTGCAAAGCGGAAAATGATTTTCAAGGGCGAGTCCGGTTCTCGATCCGTTTCAAACCGGATTTGAAAATAGCCAACAAGATGCGTTCCGAAATCTAAGGTAAAGGAATCTCCCTTCCCCATGTACCGCAGGCCCGGTTTTGTCTGTTCCTCCGGGAACACCCAACGTTCATGAAGCGCCGGCATCAGCCCCTTTGCTTGCTCTAAAAAGTCCATATCCTTATCCTCCGTTTTGCTTCCGATATTCCAACGGCGTCACACCATATTGATTCTTAAATAACCGATAAAAATATCCTTCCGACTCATATCCTACCTGGGCGGCGATATCGCTCACCTGCATTTCCGTATTCTGCAGCAGCATACAAGCCTTTTGCAATCGAATTTCCCGTACAAGCTCTACAAAGCTTCTGCCCACATCCTGACGGAAAAATCGGCGAAGACTTGATTCTGACAAATGAAAATGCTCCACCAGCTCTTCAAAGGTAATATCTGTATAATGCGTCTGAATATACCGAAGAATCTGTTCTCTGTTCTGCTGGCCTTCCGACAGTTTCCGGACAAAAATTTTCTCCGGTGTCATCCGCAGCATTACGCAGAAAATTGCCCGCATTAAATTCTCCATTACCTTCGAGCTATATTCCTCTTTACAGACAGACTCCGAAAAAAGAATGTCCAGCAGCGTTTCCAATTCCTGATTTCCTGCAGTATGAAAGCAAATAAATTTGCTCTGCTTCTCAGAATAATAATTCTGATAGAAAAAATCGGAAAGCTCCGCGTCTTTCTGAAAAACATCAAAAAAAGTTTCCCGGAAAGTAGTCTTCCGCACCAATATATTAAGGACAATGGAGTCGTCATCAAAAACGCCCAGAGCATGCGGCATTCCCGGCGCGATGATACAGAGATCGCCCTTCTCCATCCGGATCGGGCGGTCTTCAATTGTATTCATACAAAACCCAGTCAATACATAAATCAGTTCAAAAAAAGAATGACTATGCACAAATAAAGGATTATATCGGGTATGCTTTCTCACGGAAACATTTCCGTTGCTGGCTCCGATCAGCAGCTCCGCCAGAAGTTCTTTTCCATGCATATCCAGCTCCGGAATCCATACATCCAAGCCCTGAGCCTTATCCTTCCTCAGTTTTTCTGCAATCTCACGAATCGCCGCATCGCTTCTGTCCGACTGATAATAATCGCGATAAAACAATTCATCTTCATCAAATTTTCGGTAATGTTCAATAAGCTCCCTGCGCGTCATTTAGAATATTCTTTCTTTACTTTCTTTCGTTTTTTCAAAACCGCTGCTCCGACAGCGCAGCCCACCGCTGCCGCACCGCCGCATGCAATCCAGGGCCATACGGATTTTCCGAACGAATTCTCGTCTGCTGGAATTACGGGATTTCCGGCCGTAAACTGGTATTTATATCTTCCGCCCGGCGCCACGTCACCGTGAACATAAAAATCCATGATATCACCGTCCGTTTGCATATTGTCCGACCACTTAAAGTTTATCGTAAAATCTCCCGTCTCCACGCCCAGCATTGTGCGGGGAATTTGAATTTGAAGGCGGTTGCCGGACGCGCGGTATTGCACCTCGCCGACCGTTTCCCAATTCCAGCCTCCCGCAGAAGCCTCCAGCGTAGTAACCGTCTCACTTTGAGGCGTGTTTCGATTAACAATATACTGAAAGCTTTCCCAGTTCTCCTTGGATACGGCCTCTCCATCCGAATAAACCACTTCGATCAGCAAACGCATCCATGCGGGATCTGTGTAGGGGGTAAGCTCTTCCGCAGTTTCTACCATAAAGGTTACATATTCTTGATCATATGCCACCTTCGCACTGACAATATCATTTCTTCCGGTAGAATCTGTATAACGAATATACTTTCCCGTTTCCGCATCTTTATAACCGTTGCAATTCCGGTCGAACGTATCTCCGGCGTAAGACGAAAAAGTTAGCTCGACCGTGTCCCACTGATCCTCCGCCGCATCCAGATCGATTGTATTCATATTCTTCTGTACGGGCGTGGCCTCGGTGCCTTTAAACCTGCGAATATAGGAAACCATCTGATAGTAATAGTGATCCTTTAAGTCTCCGTTGGAAGGCTCAATGTCCCGGCTGCGTGCATCGCTGAAATTATCGATAAATGCATTCTCTACACCCCAGAAATCTTCATACCGCCCTGCTGTCCATTCATTCCAGCCGGTGATAAAAATGAATTCCGGATCAACTTCCAGCGCACGCTCCCACTGCGCCTCAAAATAAGCGCCGTAAAGCTTAGCATTCTCCCTGTCATCATAGCGATCTTCCGTAGGAATATAATCTCGGGAGAAGACCGTATCCGTTTGATTACTAAACGCGGTCAGATGGGTTTCCTTACACCAGTTATGGGAAACAGAAACTGCCATTTGCTCCGGCGTGCCATCCGGATTATAATTGACAATCTGAGGATAGGCGGAAATCCAGCTCCAGAGCTGATAGCCGTTATCGGTAAACAAGGTGTTATCTCCTAAAATTACCGGCGTGCCGTCGTGATTCTTTACCTGCACGCCGTCTTGCGACTGCGTATGGCTGACCACCCGGAATTGGAAGAATTCACGAATTTGTTTATCCGGATATCTCCCCACACCCAACGCTTCCGGGTAAGCAAGAATTAATGGTTTCCCTTTCCAATAAAACCAAAGATCCTCATAAAGCCCCGGTTCATACAGATTCTCATAAAGCGTTCTCAGCTGCACTGCGGCGTCGTCAAACGAAAACATTGGTAATTGGAACGCGACATCGGGCGTTTTGACGCCGTCGGCACGCGCCTCAGACCACACCTTCATTAAAGTCAAGGCGTCATCCAGGAAGGTCTCCTGTGCGTTCGTGCAATCAAAAAAGACAACGTCGATCTGAGCATGCTCTACATGGCGACCCCAGTGGCGACCTCTGCGATCAAGACGAACCGGACGAACGTCATCGGCTGCGGCCTTCAGCTGAAAAGCCGCATCAACCGCGTGAAGCTCGGCCTGACTCCTGAGCAGGCAAAAGAATGGCAGCGAAAAACCGAGGAGGAGTTCGAGCTCTGGGCCGCGAACAAGAGGAACTGCGACGCGATCGGAGTCAATAACTTCTACACCGCGCAGCAGCTCGCTCTGGCGTCCTGCCTTCTCTCCGGCGACATGATCGTCCTCCTGAAGCACGAGGATCCCACAGTGCTGAACCCCTACGGCCTGCGCTTCCACATGATCGAGGCGGATCGAGTATCAACGCCGACGGCTATGACTGCCGGCTCCTCGTTCTTCGCGAACATGACACAAGGCGAGACCAAGGAGGGCAACCGGATCTACGACGGCGTCGAGGTCGACAAAAACGGCCGCATCATCGCCTACTGGATCCGCAACACCTACCCATTCCAGCAAATCGCTGACAAGACGGAATGGAAGCGAGTCCTCGCGACTGGCGAGGAGACCCGCCTGCCGAACGTGCTCCACGTCATGGAGACAGAACGCCCGGAGCAATACCGCGGCGTCAGCTACCTCGCGCAGGTCATCGAGCCTCTGCTTCAGATGCGACGCTACACTGACAGCGAGCTCACGGCCGCAGTGGTCGAGAGCTTCTTCACTGCGTTCATCAAGACGGAAGCAGATCCGAACGAGAACCCCTACAACGAGGTCGGAGGCGACGGCACTGAACAAGTGAGCGACGATCCGAGCGAGTACGAGATGGGCCCCGGTCAGATCAACATCATGAAGCCCGGCGAGGACGTCGTGTTCGGTGATCCGAAGCGACCGACCGGAGGCTTCGACGGCTTCGTCGTTGCTATCTGCAAGCAGATCGGTGCAGCTCTGGAGATCCCCGCGGATATTCTCCTGAAGTCCTTCAACGCATCATACAGCGCGAGCCGTGCGGCTCTGCTGGAAGCGTGGAAAGCCTTCAAGATGCGCCGCGAGTGGTTCGCCGATGACTTCTGCCGTCCTCTCTACGAGGTATGGATGGCCGAGGCGGTCGCCCGTGGCCGCATTATAGCGCCCGGCTTCTTCTCGGATCCGGCGATCAGAGCGGCATGGCTCGGTTCTGAATGGATCGGCCCGACTCAGGGACAGCTCGATCCCGTGAAGGAAATCACGGCCGAACAGCTGGCCTGCGAGAACGGCTTCAGCACTCGCGAGCAGTCGACCATCAGACTGAACGGCGGTAGCTTCGAGGCCAACGCCGAGCAGCTCGTCGACGAGAACGCTCGCCTCGCGCAGGCGAACGCAGGAGCCCCGGCGAAGGATCCGATGGAGCAATTCATCGAGGCGCTGCTCCCGCGCATAGTCAGCAAACTACACCAAGAAGGAGGAGATCCACATGAGAGCAAGGATCCCACTGATTAACGGCCCCACTCCAGCTGCTAAACCTGCCCAGAAGTTCTGGAACGTGGTCAGCGCAGCAGACGGAGATGCGGCCGAGATCACCATGTACGGCGACGTGTGCGCTCAGCAGCCGATCGACTGGTGGACTGGTGAGCCTGAGCCCGGCATGTATATCACGCCCGAAGGCTTCCTCGACGACCTCGCCCAGATCAAAGACAAGGGCCAGATCACCATCAAGCTCAACAGCTGCGGCGGCGACCTCTACACCGGCATCGCGATCCACAACGCGCTCAAAGGTCTGAAGGGCCACAAGACCGTCATCGTCGAAGGCATCGCGGCAAGCGCCGCGTCTGTTATTGCCTGCGCCGGTGACGACGTTCAGGTCTACCCCGGCAGCATGATCATGATCCACGGCGTCGCTGGTATGTTCTGGGACTACATGACCATCGGCGATCTGAAGCAAGCCATCAAGGGCTTCGACGCAGCCGAGCAGGCCATCGCCGAGATCTACCACGCGAAAACCGGTACCGACACCGACACGCTCCGCAGCATGATGACCAAGGAGACGTGGATGGTCGGCCAGACAGCTGTCGACAAGGGCTTCGCGAACACTCTCCTCGGAGAGGACGGCCCGGCCATGACACTGAGCGCAGACAAGAAGGTGCTGCTCGTCGCAGGCGTTCGCCACGACGTCAAGACCTTCCGCAACATTCCCGGAGAAATTCCGGTAACCGAAGTTGCTCCCGCTGCTCCCGCAGCTGGCGCGAAAAATAAAACCCGACCGGCCAACAAGGCAGGCGGAACCAATGAAGGAGGAAACAACCCCATGACAGAGCAGGAACTCAGAGCTCAGCATCCTGAGCTCGTGGCAAGCATCGAACGCGCTGCGGTCGAAGCTGCCCGCACCGAGATCGTGGCGTCCGAGAGAGCCCGCCTTCAGGCCATCGAAAGCATCGAGGCCCAGATCGGCGACGCTCAGCTGATCGCTGACGCTAAGTACGGCGAGAACGCATGCGACGCTGCTCAGCTCGCACTGAAGGCTATGCAGAAGCAGGCCGCTCAGGGAGCTGCACACCTCGCTGGCGTCAAGAACGACGCAGCGAAGTCCGGCGCCGGCGAAGTAACCGGCAACCCCAACGGAGGCAACTCCGACAACGGCAACGACGACGAGGCTGAATTTGCCGGCATCGTCAACGCCTACAAATCTATCTCTGGAGGTAAGAAGTAATGAGCAAGAAACTCAACGAAACCATCGGCTCCGTCGCATACGATGAGCTCATCAACGGTGCGAACCCCTCGACCGACGTGTTCCACGTCACCCTGAGAAAGCTCGGCGCTGCCGGCACCATCAAGCGCGGCACCGTCCTCGCTCTCTCTACCGGCACGGGTGGTGACGGCAAGTACGTCGTCCTCGGCAACACTGCCGCCACGAACGAGACACTCACCGCAAACTGCATCCTCGCCGACGACTACGAAGTCGGCACCTCTGCGGACGTGACCGCCGTCGCCTATCGCCTCGGCCACTTCAACCGCAACAAACTCATTGTCAAAACTGGCTACACCTTCACCGCTGCCGACGAGGAAGATCTCCGCAAGGAAGGCATCATCCTCGACGACGCGAAGGCGTAAGCAAAAAGGAGGTACATCACAATGGCACTTGATATTTTTTCTACCCACACTATGCTCGCGGCCGTTCAGGAGATCAACCCCCTGCACACCTTCCTCCGCGATCGCTACTTCCCGACCAACGACAGCACCGATCTGTTCGCGACCGAGGACGTGCTCGTGGAGTACAGAGACGGCAACAAGACTCTGGCGCCCTTCGTGGCACCTCGTAAGGGCGGCGTGACCGTTCTGCGTAAGGGCTACCACATGGAGCGCTACACTCCGCCCTACATCGCACCCAAGCGTCCCATGACCGCGGACGACCTGAAGAAGAAGGGCTTCGGCGAGGCTCTGTTCTCCAAGCTCACCCCTGCACAGCGTCAGGGCGCTCTGATGATGAAGGACTTCGAGGAGATGGACGTCATGATCGCCCGCAGAGAGGAAGCCATGGCTGCCGAGACTCTGCTCACTAATGGCTGCATCATGAGGCACATCGCCGACGACAAGGCCGAGAGCGAGGAAATGAGCATCCAGTTCTACGAGGGTGCAAACAACCCCGCACAGTTCACTCCTGACGTGGACTGGGACGAGGCAAACGCTGACATCCTCGGCGACATCTATGCAGTCTGCGAGCTGCTCGCTGCGAAGGGCCTCGGCCACACCGACCTGATCGTTGCGCCTGACGTCGGCTCTGCTATTCTCGACAACGAGAAGATCCAGAAGCTCCTCGACAACCGCAACATCAACATCGGCGGCGTGGATCCCGCTCAGCTCCCCAGCGGCGTGACCAAGATCGCCCGCCTGAACTGCAAGGGCCACGTGGTCGACGTGCTCCAGTACAGCGAGTCCTACACCGGCGACAACGGCATGAACGTCAACTACATCACCGCAGGCAAGGCAGTCCTCACTGCTCCCGGCTGCGGCCGCACTCTGTACGGCGCCGTGACTCAGGTCGAGCAGTCCGACGGTCTGTTCCATACCTACACCGCAAAGCGTGTGGGCGACCTGTTCGAGGCCATCGAGCCCGTGATCGTTGAACTGACCGCAACACTGACGCCGCTGATCGAGGACATAGTCGCAGAAATAGGCCCGATGCTGAAGAAACTCGTGCCGCCGATCGCCAAGATCGTGAGCGAGGTGGCGAAGAAGCTGCTGCCACCGTTAATCAAGATCATCGGAGCGGTTCTTCCGGTTCTCATAGAGCTCGCTGAAATGCTTCTTCCGATCATTGAGTTCATAGCGGCCGACGTTCTTCCGGCTATCGTGAACATCATCGAGGCGCTTTTACCAGTCGTGCTGCAAATTATCGACGCAGTTTTGCCGATAATCATCAGCCTGCTGGAGTCTCTGATGCCACTGTTGTCTCAGATCATCGACGCGATCCTTCCGGTCGTCATTGACCTGATCGACCAGCTGCTCCCGATAATCACCGAGATCATCGAGGCAGTTCTCCCGATCGTGGTCAGCCTGCTGGAAGCGCTTTTGCCGATAATCTCCCGACTGATCACCGAGCTGCTGCCGCCGATCACAAAGATCCTCTCGGCGCTGCTCCCTATCGTGACTCAGATCATCGAGGCCATTCTTCCGATCGTCATCCAGCTCCTCGACGTGCTGACGCCGATCCTCGACCTCGTGATCAGCCTGCTGGGCCCGATCCTCGACCTGATCGTCCAGCTGGTGGCTCCGATCCTCAACCTAATCGCGACGGCCATCGGGCCTCTGATCAGTATCATCTCGACGCTGATCAGTGCAGTGCTCGAACCTCTGAAGCCTCTGCTCCAGATCGTGGCTGATCTGTTCACCAACTCCCTCGGCTCTGCGATCGCCAACATCCAGCCCGTGATCTCCGCCCTGACCGGCGTGTTCAACGGCCTGATCTCGTTCATTCAGAACGTGTTTGCAGGAAACTGGAGAGGCGCGTGGGACGGCATCGTTCAGGTGTTCAAAAACGTCTGGGACGGCGTCGTCGCTATCTTCAAGGCGCCGATCAACTGGATCATCGACGGCATCAACAGCTTCCTCGGTGGCCTGAACAAGATCAAGATCCCCGACTGGGTACCGGGAGTCGGAGGCAAAGGTCTGAACATCCCGCTGATCCCGAAACTGGCGACCGGTGGCTTTACTGACGGCATCAGCATCGCCGGCGAGGCTGGCATGGAGGCCGTCATCTCGTTCGATCCTGCATACCACGAGGAGAACGTGGGCTACTGGCAGCAGGCGGGCAAACTCCTCGGAGTCCTCGACGAAGTCGATCTGAACGCCGGGGCGAAAGCAGCGACGGCTGCAACAATTCAGATGGCGGAAGCTGAAAGCGGAGCAAAGGAGACGCCCCAGATCACTCAGGCGGGCAAGCTCATGGAGCTCGACGACTTCAGCCTCGGACAGCTGACCGAGACCACCATCATCTACTACGACTTCAGCGGCTTCTCGTATGCTCCGCAGGTGGAGGCTGGCGCCGACGCCGACAAGGAGGACATCGTCGCAGCCCTGAAGGAACAAGCGAGCGAGTTCTTCGACTGGCTCGAAGAATGGCTCAGACAGAAGGAGGTCGGCGACTATGACCGTGTCAGCATTTATTAACTACCGGACAAGGGCCGGCGACACGTTCGACGAGCTGGCCCTTCAGGTCTACAACAACGAAAAGATGGCGCACCACATCATCGAGCAGAACCCTGACTACGCCGACGTCATTATTTTCGAGGAGTCTGTCACGCTGAAGATCCCGATCTTCGACGAGACTGAAGCTCCCGAAACACTGGCGCCGTGGAGGCGTGGCTCGTGAAGCTCTACTACGAAGGGGTAGACATCGCCAGCAAGATCTCCATCAACCGCTGTGAGCATGAGACGTTCGCGGAGAGAAAGAGCGACCAGCTCCTCCTCCGCTTCAATGACGCGGCGGGGCTCTGGAACTTCTGGAAGCCCGTGAGAGGTGAAAAGGTGCGGCTCGTGGACGGGGCGGATGACACCGGCGTCATGTACGTCACCAGCATCCAACCCGAAAACGGGCTTTACACCCTCCGGGCCATGTCAATGCCTCTGTCGGGTGAAAACGTGAACAGCAGGTCGTGGGAGGACGTGAGACTGCTCCAGATCGGGCAGGACATCGCAACGAAGCACGGCCTGAAGTTCAAGGTCTACAACGTCACCGATCGCATGTACTCCTACATCAAGCAGGAGCGCCAGACGGACTTCGAGTTCCTTCATCGTCGCTGTCAGCTGGAAGGCTGCGCGATGCTGATCTACGACGGCGCCCTGATCATGTACGACGAGAGACAGATGGAGGCAGCGGCCGCAGCTGCGACGATCAAGATCGGCGCCGACGGCTGCTTCACCTACTTCGACGACTCTGCTCAGTCCTACGGGACGGCCGAGATCGTGAGCGGGAACTTCCGGGGAACGTATTCAGACGCGAACGCGAACACCGGCAGGATCCTGAGACCGAAGTCAGCGATCGAGTGCACCAGCAACTCCGAGGCGTCCCGCTTCGCGCGTGGACTGCTTCGAGCTGCAAACAAAAACGCCCGCACCGGACAGTTCCGCAGGTGCCTCACCAGAGGCATCGCGGCGGCGAGCGTGATCAACATCGAAACCGAGAAGGCGAGCGGCTGGAACGGCAAGATCTTCGTCACGAGAACCCGCCACGACTTCCTGACGGGCGAAACAAAGGTATTTTTCCGCAAACCACTGGAGGGCTACTAAATGGCAGATATTCAAAAAGGCAAAATCAGCACCATCGAGGGCCCTGCTGACGCAAACGGAAACAGCACGAGGGCCCGCGTCATTCCTGAGCAGGCCGACGGCGTCGTCACGAAGCCGCTGGTCATAGCTTCACAGCTCCGGGGCAAGGCGGGCAACCTAACCAAAGGCACGGAGGTCGTGTTTGCGGTGTTCCCGGATCAGACCGGCATCATCTTCTGCCGCGCAGACGGCGAGTGGTACGGCACGATCTACGGCGACGTCACTGTCACCGGCAAGTTCACCGCGTCCGACGTCAAGACCGACACCCTCACGAGCGTGAACAACCACGTCCACGGAGGCGTCGACTCTGGCAGCAACACCTCCAAAGCCAAGAACTAAGGAGGGAACCCTATGGCAATAACGGCGACGTTCAAAACCAAAGAGGGCACAAAGACGTGGCAGGTCTCTCCTTCGTACATCATGGACTTCGACGGCTTCAGCACGAGCTACGAGCTGAACGCCGAAAGCAACACCGCAGTCGAAGGCTCACCACTCTCCAACCAGCGAGGCATGAAGAAGAAAACGCTCTCCTTCTCCTCGCACCTCGTCGGCGCTCTCGGCATCGACGTCCGGAAAGAGTTCGAGAGCTGGGAGAGCTGGATCGGCCTGACCGGCACGCTGAAGATCGGCGGCAAGAAGTTCGGCCCGAACTGGCTGCTCACCTCTGTCAAACCGGCAGACGTGAAGATCGACGACAGCGGACGCTTCAGAAGCATGAAACTGACCTATTCCTTCGAGGAAAACGAGGACGTCACAGACGCGGAAATTCTGGCATCCGTCAACTCCGCGAGATCCGCCGTGTGCGTAACAGCTACGACCGCGCAAAAGTCGGCCATCTGGTGCACAGCCGACGCGGAACGAAGTGGGCGGTCGAGGAGCTGATCTCCGCGTATATCTCGCCCGGCTTCGTCGAGGAGTGGCACGAGGAGGGCTACGTCAACCCGAAGCCCTTCCACTTTTCCGTCTACACCAGCCACAGACACGTGACCGATGCGATCCTGCAAGAGTTCAAGGCGATCGCGAAGGTCGCCATGTCAGTGCGCTCCCGTCTGGACGGCGCCTACTTCTCCGACACCTACGGCAGCCGGGTGATCGTCAGCAACACCGACACCGCCTTCTTCTTCACACCGAAGAAGTGCGGCACCATCCCGCGCCTCGCAGTGATCGGCAAGATCCTGAGCGAGTACGGAGCTGTCGCTGGGCTGGCTTCTGCTGCTGTCAGCTTCGAGTCTATCGAGGCCGGAACCGAGGTAACCGGAACCACCCCGCACATCGCCGTGGTCGGTAAGATCATCACGGGCGACGCTGCCACAGCTGCAGCAGAGCTCGCGGCGAGCGGGTACGAGTCAACCGAGACCGGCACCGAGACGACCGGAGTGATCCCCAAGACGGCAACCGTGGGAGCTGTTCGCGCAGCTGCCGTGGCAGTCGTAAAGAACGCAGCCGGGAACGGCCGCGTCATTCTCGCAAAATGCGGCACATCGAAGTGCGGCAACTAAAGAAGGAGGCACAGCACAATGGCATTTTACACATCCAATTTTCTGCAAAAGCGCCGCGTCTGGTGGATGAAGAACATCGCCAAGGTCGAGGCGCTGGTCGGCTCCACGTGGTACACGGGAACGATCCAGAAGAAGGCACTGGAGGGCGAGAAGATCGTCATCCATGCAGTGTTCACGGATCTCACTGCTTCCGCCTGCACCATCACCAGTCTGAGAGTCATCGACATCGACGGCGAGGTGGCGGCTCAAAAGTCCGACAACATCACAAAGGCAGCAGGTCAGGGCGTCCTGATCAAGCTCGATCTGCCTATCACTGAGCAGGAGGTATAAGGCATGTACAAGCGACAAATCTGGCAGGATCACGTCGAGGGCATCCAAGAGGGCACCGACATGAACGCTGCCAACTTCAACAACCTCGAAGCCGGCACAATGGAGGCCGCAGCTCTGGCAGCCATGAACGCCGCGCACCGCAGGTATTGCAACGACATGGCCCTGAACGCTGAAACGATCGTCGTCGAGGCCACTCTGACCGGCTCCGGCGCGGAGAACTCCGTCGACCTTCCCGCAGCCAAGACGAGAAACATGACGACCTACAACGTCGTCGCAGAGGTCAAGAGCGTGACCGGCGGCTCTGCCGGGGACATCATTCCCCTGACAAAGCAGGCCAACGGCTTCAAGGTCAAATACAACGGAAACGCGACGAGCATCGTCGTCCGCT
>ERZ1673742.172-NODE-172-length-94859-cov-8.757858_pt1 | contig 94859 bp, 90 predicted proteins | sample MGYA00580208_ERZ1673742 | MGnify/ENA primary metagenome ERZ1673742 (study PRJEB41218, sample SAMN15661774) | gut metagenome | host: Homo sapiens | place: Canada: London | collected 2015-08-20/2019-03-30 | study: EMG produced TPA metagenomics assembly of...
CACAACAAGCGATCACATCGCCCTGTCGCGCTGACCCCGGATACATTACACACACTTCACACATAAAGCGAACCCGCAGGTAAGAGAGCAAAAACCACCACAAGCCCCACTGGAGAATCTCTCCTAACGATTCTAAAGCATCCAGAACCGAAGACTTGCGATAGTTTTCCGCGCCGTGCGTTTAACGAGCACCGTGCGCTTAGCCATTAGCCATTAGCCATCGACCAGTGGCCAACAATCACTAGCTGACCCGTTCAACAGAAGCGCCGAGAGCGTTTAGTGTCTCTACGAAACCCGGGTAACCGCGATCAATGTGATAGACATCGTGCACCTCGGTGACGTCTCCCGCTTCGGTGCACAGCCCGGCCAGCACCAGACCGGCACCAGCGCGAATGTCCGAAGACCACACAGGTGCCGAACTCAGCGTTTCCTTTCCGCGAATCATCACGTGGTGGCCATCGATAGTCGCGTCAGTGCCGAGGCGAATCATCTCGTCGACAAACCGGAAGCGCGACTCAAAAACGTTCTCGGTAAGCACTGACGTCCCTTCGGACACCGCGGACAGAGCAATGGCCATGGGCTGCATGTCCGTCGGAAAGCCTGGGTATGGCAGCGTTTGGTAGTTCACACCCTGCGGACGCCCGTCCATGCGCACGCGGAAGCCCTGCGGATAGGTCTCGACCTGAGCGCCTGCGTTCTTCAGTTTTTCCAGAGGAAGGTGCAGATACTTAGGGTTGATGCCAACGACCGTAATGTCACCGCCGGTCATCGCCGCAGCATAAGCCCAGGTCCCTGCGATAATTCGGTCGCCGACGACTTTGTGCTCAGTCGGGTGCAGCTTCTCGACGCCCTCAACCGTGATGGTGTTAGATCCCGCACCCGAGATCTTGGCACCCATCTCCACGAGCATCTCGCACAGGTCGACAATTTCGGGCTCACGGGCGGCATTATCCAGCACAGTCGTACCTTCAGCTAGTACGGCCGCAGTCAGAATATTCTCGGTTGCGCCGACGGACGGGAAGTCCAGCTTGATGTTCGCCCCCTTGAGTCGCCCCGCCTCAGCCACCACGCAACCGTGGTGAATATAGGTGCGTGCACCCAATTTCTCCAGGCCAGCCTGATGCATGTCCAGCGGGCGGGAACCAATTGCGTCACCACCGGGCAGTGCGACAATCGCATTACAGGTACGCGCCGTCAGCGGCCCGAGCACACAAACCGAAGCGCGGAACTGGCGCACGGCATCGAAGTCAGCGTGATGCGAGAGTTCTTCGGGCACCGTGATTTCAATCCGGTCGTCCTCACGCGTCACGGAGCAACCGAGGCCTTCGAGGACCTTTTGCATCAATGGCACGTCGTCAATTTCAGGGCAGTTCGTCAGTACTGTCGTGCCCTCGGCGAGAAGCGCCGCACCCATCAGTTTCAGAACCGAGTTCTTCGCCCCGGAAATCTGAACCTGACCGTTTAGCGTCGCTCCGCCTTTAACCAGAAATCGCTCATTTCCCACTCCCCCAGCCAACCACATTTCGCAATATCGCGCTTAGACTTGAAACTATGAGCGTTCATCTAACTCGCATTTACACTCGCACCGGCGACGACGGCACCACTGGATTATCCGATTTCAGCCGCGTTCCCAAGGATGATTCTCGCCTTATCGCCTACGCCACGTGCGAGGAGGCCAACGCCATACTCGGTCAGACGCTCAGCCTTGGCACGCTTGACGACGAAGTCTCGGCCGTCATCCGCTACGTGCAGAATGATCTCTTTGATGCCGGAGCCGACCTGGCAACACCTATTGAAGAAAACCCGAAGTACCCGCCATTGCGTATCGAGCCGGAGTACATCGAGCGACTCGAGCACTGGTGTGACCAGTTCAATGAGCAACTGCCGAAACTGGATTCCTTCATCCTCCCTGGAGGCACACCAGCCGCGGCACTGCTGCATACGGCTCGGGTGATTACTCGTCGGGCCGAGCGTGCGGCATGGGCTGCCTGCCGCGAGTTTCCCGAAACTACTTCAGTCCTACCGGCGAAGTACCTCAATCGACTATCTGACCTACTGTTCATTCTTTCGCGGGTGGCCAATGCCGGCAACGACATCAAGTGGGTTCCCGGTGGCGAACGCGAAGATGAGCGCCAAGCGGCCCTCGATGCGAAAAAGCGCCGCGCTCGCTAGCCAAGTTTGCTAGGAGCGCGGCGCTAGCCGCATGGCGGCTAAGAGTACCTAGAGCATCTGCGGGGTTGGACGCGGTGCCCGTCGTCAAGCGGTTTACGGCAGTGCGCCGATGCGACGGGCTGCATTGACGGCCTCGTAGCGAGTGTGGGCACCCAGTTTGCGCATTACGGAGCGGAGGTAGGACTTAACCGTCTCTGCGCCAATGCCCATTTCTTCTGCGGCCTCGACGTTGGTGTGGCCGAGGGCGACACAGGCGAGAACATCGAGCTCACGAGCCGACAGCTTGGTGGTCTGCTTGACGCGAACCGGGGTGACCATCTGATCGCAGAGGACCTCGAGCTCCTGGCGCAGCTTCTCATCGTCCACACGGTTAGCGAGCATGCGCAGCTTGGAGTGCGTGGAGCGAACCTGCTCCCACTCAGCGCCATTCATGATGCGGCCGCCCTTACCGTTGCCAGAGCGATCCATGTTGCGGCAGGCGTCGACGACAGCGAGGTCCTGCTCCAGGCAGCGGGCGGTCATTGTGACCTCTTCAAGAACCTTGTCCCCCAGACGCACCGAGGAGTGTACGCCACCGTAGAGCACGCCACGGACAAGACGCGAAACAATTACCGGTACGGCGACCAGCGAGTGCAGGCCTTCATCACGAATCTTGTCGTCATACTCGTGGGTAATAACCTTGGCGCGCAGGTAGTCACTGACCCCCACCGGGCGGCGCGTGGCCAACACGCGACCGCCAACACCCGCATCCGATTCCACAGTCAGATTCTGCAGGGCTGGAGTACGCAGGCCAACCCAGTTGTTGATCTGCATCTTCGAGTTATCGGTGACTTCCGCATACATTGTGACCGGAATACCAGTCGCATTCTTTAGGGCGACCAAGGACGACTTAATAACCTCATTGTCGTCCAGAATGCGGTGGGGATCCATCTCGCGTCCTCCTGCGTAACGGGCAAATTGCTTCACTGGTACCCACAGAGGCACCATCAGCCTGTGACTTCGCGCCGACTTACACTCCTACGAAATGGTCAACTACCGCTCAGCGGCTACTGACCCTTTCGGGGGCTGTAAACCGTACAAAGTAGATAGTACCCTCCGAACGGGTACACCTGCATTAAGGCATCCGTCACACAATCTTAGGAAACAACTAGGTTTCTCTACAAGTACGTAAAGAAAACACCAGGATAAATCCTGCCACTAGCCCCGCTGTGGCCGAATAGACGCAAGGCAGGGGGTAGCTATTTTCCCGCCAGCAAACTGCGTAAATGCTAATAACTGAGGGTAATGAACGACATTTCACCCCCCAATGTGGACATTTTCGAAAAACACTTTCGCTGATTCATCTTGGTGCGCTATTGTCATTCATGCAACAGGTTTTGTTGAGTTCCACTTTCAATGCCACGTCCTCCACGCGGTTGTCCGAAGGTGGTGCACAGCAAACGCAAGAGGGAATCCGGTGCAATTCCGGAACTGTCCCGCAGCGGTAATCTGGAACAAAATTCGCCAACGGCACTGAGGTTATTTCAACCTTGGGAAGCGGCGAAAAGTAGGAAAATTGATAATAAGGTTCTGCACGTAAGCATCAAAGCAAGCGGCAGTCGTCATCCCCTTATTGTCGGTCACGCCAGGAAGTCCGAATACCTGCCTGATGCGCCGAGGACACTGCAAAGTGCCACGGCCACGGAGATCGCCCGCGGACAGGTGTGACGTGAAATGGAAGCGAAGAAATGCGACAGCTTCGCCTATATTTCTAGGCCTATCTTTATAGGCATTGCGCCCTGCCCGCGGGCGTTTTTCTCATTTTTAGCGCGGTTTAGCTGCACATATCGATGAGCTATTCACCAACCAAGCCTCTCGCCTAAACATCCTCTGGATGGAGCACATCTCGCCCAATCGCCTTGGAGACCACGGGCGCCCAGGGCAAAGCCAATCGAGCATGTTCGACCAACCGTCGATCGGCCAAAATTTCCTCTTTGGAGCCAACTCGCAGTTTACCGTCGGCAAGCACTGCTGCCCGATCGGCGAAATTCCACGCGAAGTCGATGTCGTGCGTGGCGACGACGACGGCTGTGCCCTGATCGCGCAATTGATTGAGCGTGTGCGCAAGCTTTCGGGTCGCCTGCGGATCGAGGCCGGCGGAGGGCTCGTCGAGAAGCAGGACCCGTGGGTGCATCGCCAGCGCGCCTGCGAGAGCGACACGCTTGCGCTGACCATAGGAAAGCTGGTGCGGAACGCGTTCGGCGAGATCGGTGATTTCGGCGGTGCCTAGGGCCTCCCGGACGCGCCGCTCGACTTCCTCGTTCTCCAGCCCCAGGTTGACGGGACCGAAAGAGACGTCTGCAAACACGCTAGCCGCGAAGATTTGCTCATCCGGATCTTGTGTGACCATCTGCACTGAGCGACGGACCGTATTGCGGCCGGGCCGGGAGTACTTGTAGGCGGTGCCGTCAAGGCGAACCTCGCCACTATTGGGCTTAGACGCTCCCGCGAGCATACGCAACAGCGTGGACTTGCCCGAACCGTTTGCCCCCAACAGCGCTAGGCGCTCGCCGCCCGAAATTGCCAGATCCACGCCTTTCAGGACGCGAGTTTCGTCGTAAGCGTATGTAACTGCTGCCGCTTCCACAATGGCACCGTTGGCACCATGCACGTGATTAGCGCTATTTTTCCTTCTGGTCGACATCCCTAAACACCCCATTTCAGCAGCGCCCAGGCCGCAATCAACGACAAAAGTAAGGCACTGGATATCGCGATGAAATTCGGCTGCCTCGGCCGCGAAATCACCAGTACTTTCATTGCGCTCGGATCGGCACGCAGCTCAATTCCCTCTTGCATCTTGCGGGCTCGAGTAAAAGCGATAACAAAGAGGCTGGCGGACTGCGCCGCGACATCCCGGATCATCGCCCGGCGCGTGGAGTGCCCAAGACGTCGCGCTTGAGCCTCTGTCATTGAGTGCGCGGAGTGAATCAGCACGCCAGTCATCCGATAAATCACTTCAGCGAGGTACGTCAGGTACCGAGGCATGCCATGCTTATTGAGCCACGCAATAAGTTCCGAAATCGGAGTGGTCAGCGCAAAGACCATCGTGCAGCTGATACCCGCAAACGAACGCATCACAACCTGCGCCATTCGCTGCGGACCATCCGGCGACCACGCGAGACCGTCGGGAGTAAGCGCTACCAAAAGTGGAAACGCGCCGACGAGCACAAAAGCCGCCGGTGCCAACACCATTGCCACATACAGCTTGCGGGGCACCCGGGCTATGTACGCAATAAACCAAGCAATGACCGCAATGCCCGGAGCAAACGGAATTGGCGGAAGCGCAACCGCCAGAATCAACAGCCCACCGAGCAGCAGGATCTTTTCGCCCACGTTGCGGCGTGCCCAAGCGCTGCGCGCCGCTGCGGCTTCTAGCGCATTCACTGCTCTTTCTCGCGCTTATCTGAACGCGCAGCAGCTTTCCCTCGGTAGAAGCCAATAACGTAGAACAGGACGCCAGCACCGATAACAGCCTGGAGCGCGAACAGACCCGACTCGACCTCACCCGGCAGTTCGCCGACGAGTGGCTCGAACCACGGCTCGTAGTTCGGGTCGATTTCCTGAATTGTCTCCGTAGCGGTGGCATCAGTGCCGGCGAACGGCTCCTCTGCGTCGCCGCCGTAGTTGAAGAACAGCGGGAACATGGCAATTACGGCTACCAGGACAATGAGACCGACGCTGACCCACACGGAGTTCTTCTTCGGCTGGCTAGCTGCCTGTGCGTCGACAATCTGCGCGTTGTTTTTTGCATTCATAATCGTGCTCTCTTTCGCTTCTTTTCGCTTGACGACGGCTACTGCTTCAGGCCGGATACGGATGCAGCTGAAGCATTCTGCGAAGTGGCAGACCCTGCAACAGCGTTGGTCGTGGTGTCTGCAGCTTTCGCCTCCAGCGCCGGTGCTGGCGCATCGCCGAAGCGGGACAGGAAGCCGAGATCGAGGAGCTCAGAGTGTGCCACTGCCAGCAGGGTGCGCATGAGAATGACGGTGACCAGAGCCTCGATGATTGCCAGCGGAATCTGCGTGATAGCGAACAGGCCGAGGAATGTAGCCAGCGCGCCGCCAACACCGCCCGGGTTTGCCGGGTGCGCAAGAGCGAGCTGCATGGAGGTCACAACGTAGGTGGAGAGGTCAGCGAAGAACGCTGCCATAAACACACCTGGCAGCAGGCCTCCGCCGAGCTTTCGAGTCAATACGTAGAAGGCGTAGCCGACCCACGGGCCGACGATTGCCATGGAGAAGATGTTCGCACCGAGCGTCGTAATGCCGCCGTGAGCGAGCAAGATTGCTTGGAAGAGCAACACGATGGAGCCAAGCAGCGCCATCACCGGAGGTTTGAAGATTACAGCACCAAAACCCGTACCTGTCGGGTGCGAAGTGGAACCCGTCACGGATGGAATCTTGATTGCGGAGAGCACGAAAGTAAACGCACCGGCAGCACCGAGCAGCATGCCGCTACCGGGATGCTCTTTCATAGTGCGCTTGACTTGAACTGCGCCGTGAATGACAAAGGGAGCGGCAGCTACACCCCACCCAATGCAATGAGTAACTGGGAGAAATCCCTCAGCAATATGCATGATGTAAATCTTCTTTCTGCGGCGCTATTCACCTCGACAGCACCGCTCGACCGCCAATCCGCGGACGCGAATTGGATGATTTACAGTCGGTCTCCTGGCTGATGGGCTGAGGAAAGCTTCACCCTTCTATTAATGCCTCGCCTCCTTCCCCAAAGGTTTGAGTCCCCCTGAGTGGCTTCGACGAAGCACCGCAATCATCGGGTCCATTGCCTGCGTTTTCGGTTATCGCATATAACCGCTGTGCAGATAACGGCCGCAATCGCGCCCAATCACAGTGGCGAGGGCCGCTGCCTATTTACAAGGCATTCCCGTGCACCGTAAATCACATCTCAGAATAGTGGATTCTGAGAAACCTTAATGTTTTTTTACCCTCACAATGGAGGTGAGGACGAGCAAGGCAATCACATAGCGTTAACGTGGCAAGAGCCGGAGCATTGCGAAATCAGCGGTGTGACTGCGACGGTGCCGGCCGCGGCGACTGTGACGGTGGTGCCACCGGAATTGGCAGCCTCCACTTTCCTACGCAATCCATGAAGTAGACGAACTGGTCTGTACTAATTGCAGGATCAGGCGTACACTACGGCTACACGCGAAAACTCATTAGGAAGTCCTCTGTGATTTCCGGAATGGATAAGATTAATGACTATTTATAACGATGTCACTGAACTGATCGGCAACACCCCGCTGGTTAAGCTCAACCGTGTTACCGAGGGCCTGCCGGGCAACGTGATTGCCAAGCTGGAGTTTTACAACCCTGCCAACTCGGTCAAGGACCGCATCGGCAACGCAATTATCGATGCCGCCGAGCGCTCTGGCGAGCTCAAGCCGGGCGGAACCATCGTCGAGGGTACCTCGGGCAACACCGGTATCGCGCTGGCAATGGTCGGCGCAGCCCGCGGTTACAAGGTCATTCTCACTATGCCGGACACCATGAGCCAGGAGCGCCGCGTCGTTCTGCGCGCATTCGGCGCTGAGCTTGTACTCACCCCGGGCGCGGATGGCATGCGCGGTGCTGTCGATAAGGCCAACGAAATCGTGGCTAACACCGACAATGCAATCCTGGCTTCCCAGTTCGCCAACCCGGCCAACCCGGCTATCCACGAGGCAACCACTGGTGAAGAAATCTGGGAAGCTACCGACGGCAAGGTTGATTACTTCGTGGCTGGTGTCGGCACCGGCGGCACCGTTACCGGTGCTGGTCGCACGCTGAAGAAGCACAACTCGGAAATCAAGCTGGTTGCCGTTGAGCCGAAGGCCTCCCCGCTGCTGACCGAGGGCACCGCCGGCCCGCATAAGATTCAGGGCCTGGGCGCAAACTTTGTCCCAGAGGTTCTCGATCAGGAGCTTCTCGACGAGATTATTGCGGTTACCAACGAGGACGCTATTGAGGTCTCCCGCAAGGTCGCTGCAGCCGAGGGCATCCTCGGCGGCATTTCCGCCGGTGCAAACATCAAGGCTGCCCTCGAGATTGCAGCCCGCCCGGAGGCTGAGGGCAAGAACATCGTCGTGATTGTCCCTGACTTCGGCGAGCGCTACGTCTCCTCCATCCTGTACGAGGACCTGCGCGACTAAAACCAAGCGCTATAAGCGCCCGTAATCTTCTCTGCAGAGCCCGCTAGCTGGCACTTTCCGTCGGCAAGCGGGTTTTTGCATTGCCCACACTTCCGACCAGATAGAATTGACGCCCATGAGTGACTTTTTCCGAATCCTCAAAGAGGATCTGGACAATGCCCGTGCGCATGACCCAGCTGCGCGCAGTGATGTAGAAAATGCCATTGTCTACTCCGGTCTACACGCAATCTGGATTCACCGATTCTCGCACCGACTCTGGAAACGAGGCGGGATTTTCAAGGGCATTGCACGAGTACTCGCACAGTTTTCCCGTTGGCTGACTGGTATTGAGATTCACCCGGGCGCTCAAATTGGCCGAAGGTTCTTCATCGACCACGGTATGGGCATCGTCATTGGTGAAACCGCGGAGATCGGTGACGGCTGCATGCTCTACCACGGCGTGACACTCGGCGGCCGCTCACTGGAGAAGGTAAAACGCCACCCCACTCTGGAGGACAACGTCACCGTCGGGGCAGGCGCGAAAGTCCTTGGCCCCATCACAATTGGTGCGGGCTCATCGATCGGCGCCAACTCCGTGGTCACCCACAGCTGCCCACCCGATTCCATCGTGATAGGAATTCCGGGCCGCGTACGCCCTGCCAAGCCTGAAGAGCACAAGCCGTTATGCGATCCGGCGGTGTACGTCCAGGGTGACGGGGACTTCATCTAGCCCTGCCCTAAAACTAGCTCTACGCATAAAGAAGCCGGCCGGCTGCTCTTCCTATCGTGAGCAGCCGGCCGGCTTCTTTGTGCGTTCTTTGCCCTTCAGCGACTAGTCAGCCAGTAGATCCTGGTATTCCGGGTTTTTCTCAACGAAGTTGGCAACAGCGGAGCAGCTGGTGCGAATCTTGCGGTTGTTCTTCCGAACATCATCCAGCGCACCTGCGATAAGCGGCTTGGACAGGCCTTGTCCACGGAATTTGCCATCTACTACCGTGTGGTCAAAATCTAGGGCACCTTCCACCGGGGTGTAAGCGGCAAAGCCGGCCTCTTCTCCCTCTACGGTGAGAACGTAGCGCTGACCGGCCTCATCATGCGAAATAGTGTGTGCCATTTTCGGAATCACTTCCCTCTCGTGGTTGTGAAGCGTCGTCATTGCAAACGACTCTTAGGATGTAACCCAGATAACAGCTCTCGCTTCGGATTAATTCCGAATCCTGGCTAATTCTGCACTAGCGGGGGTTCGCCCGGGTGCTCGTCGGCACGCCCGACAGCGACACGGCACGGGACATCGCCCTTCGCGACCTTAGCCGCAGCCTCACCCTCTGCCCACCCCGGGCTGACGGCCTCAGCGAGCGGGCCTGCCAAATCCGCCATTTCGCAGTGAGACAGCCCCGGAGCCACCACGCTGATGCGATAACGCTTCCGATCCCCCGGATCCATGCCTGGGTTGGCCTCCGCCCACAAATCAGCGAGCGAAGAGGTGCGCCCCACATCGGGCATGACGTCCTCGTAGACATTGACTTCCTGATTCGGAATCAGTTCCGCGAGCGCCCCACGAACCTTCTCAGCAGCCGATTGGCTGCCCTCAGCATCCGTGTAGACGAAGATGCGCACGACCCACGGCAGCGTCTTATCGTGGGACAGCGTTCCTGCTGAGGCGAATTCCTTACTCATGCACAACATCCTATCCGCTAGGGTGCGTACGCGGTTTAATTTCCCCCACTTTAAGGTTTTCGCACGGCTCAATGCACTTTGCTTTACGACGCTCACGTCGAAAACCCACCTGGGTGAAGAACAAAGAATCCCCAGCCCGTTTCCGGACTGGGGATTAATTGTGGCCAGAAGCGGGATCGAACCGCTGACCTTCCACTTTTCAGGCGGACGCTCTACCGACTGAGCTATCTGGCCAGACTTGAAATTAATCAAGTGGCGACCCTGACGGGACTTGAACCCGCGACCTCCGCCGTGACAGGGCGGCGCGCTAACCAACTGCGCCACAGGGCCTTAAATGCCGTGCTCAGCTTTCTGGATTACCAGCGCTGCGCACGAGTTGTTACTCTACAGAACAGCGCTGAACATAAGCAAATCGCCAGTTCACAGCAGATATTTTAAGTTCAAAACTGACATCTGAACCCCGGAGCCCGGGGCAACCTAGACTGTGGCGCCCCGGTGGCAGCGACGGGTTAATAGACAAAAGAATGTCCGCTCCGCATGTCGCCGGGTGGGCCCTAGAATCAAACACACTTTTTGTCTCCCCCCCCCCACACCGACGCCCGGTGCACCACTAGCCAAAAGCAAAAACACCAGCTCCAACCGGAACTGGTGTTTAGAATTGCGACCCTGACGGGACTTGAACCCGCGACCTCCGCCGTGACAGGGCGGCGCGCTAACCAACTGCGCCACAGGGCCATCATGATTTTTAGTGGTACTCCCAACGGGATTCGAACCCGTGTTGCCGCCGTGAAAGGGCGGAGTCCTAGGCCTCTAGACGATGGGAGCCCGACTTAACGCTGCAAAGAGTTGACCACTGAATGGCACGTTCCGCGTACGCCTGCAGTGCATGAACACTGCATTTGCGCGCGCTCTTGGCAACGTAAAGAACTATAGAGGATAAGTGCCCTTTTCCCAAAATCCACAGCTGAACTGGAATTTCTTACTATTTACGAAAGCACTATTAGCGCTCCGATAAGCTCGTCACTATGGCAACTCCGGATTTCATTGTTCAGCTCCGCGAAAAAATAGGCCACGCTCCGCTATGGCTCCCCGGTGTCACAGCTGTCGTCATTCGCGATGTCCCGCCGAATGCTCCGATGTACGCCCTGCCTGAGGTATTGCTGGTTCGCCGCTCCGATAATGGGGAATGGACTCCAGTTACCGGAATCATCGACCCGAACGAGCAACCTCACGACGCCGCCGTGCGGGAGGTAAAGGAAGAAACTGGACTCGATGTCACAGTCGAGGCTCTGCTCGGCACTGGCGCCGTCGGCCCTGTCGAATACCCCAATGGCGATGTCACCTCTTACGTGGATATCGCCATGCGCTGCAGCGTTGTTGGCAATGATGTCCCCCATGTCGCTGACGACGAATCGACCGAAGTCGGATGGTTTCAGATCTCACAGATGCCACCTATGAAGCCACGCTTCCGTCTAATAGTCGCCGATGCTGTCGCGCAGCTCAAGCACCCCGCGGGCTTCAAGCCGCGAATGGGTTACCACAAGCGGGAGAAGTAGCTGCCGCGAAAGGGCAAAACAGGCAAGATACGACAAAACCCCAGGTTGCTAATGACCTGGGGTTTTGCGTGCTTGTGGGCCCTGCGGGGCTCGAACCCGCGACCTGCGGATTAAAAGTCCGTAGCTCTACCAACTGAGCTAAAGGCCCGCGCAACAAGATAGCCTAGCAATTACGCGCCAACTTTTAATAATTGCCCCACACTTGCGATGGAACTACTCGAACACTCGTGGGATAAATGAGCGCAGTCAAACGCACGCCCAATCCAAACGGCCGACCAAAACAGATTCGAAAACGGCAGTTCAGCGTGACACAATACTGTACGTGTTAGATACCTCCACGAGTCCACTCAGCGCCGCCAAGCCCGCCGATGCCACGTCCGCGCACATGCACATCGGCCCCTTTGAGCTCGCCTCCCCCGTGGTACTCGCTCCGATGGCCGGTGTCACCAACGTGGCATTCCGCACGCTGTGCCGCGAGCAGGAGCTGCAGCGTACAGGCACGGTCTCCGGCCTCTATGTTTGCGAGATGGTCACCGCGCGAGCACTGGTCGAGCGCAACGAGAAGACCATGCACATGACCACCTTCGCGCCCGACGAAAACCCGCGCAGCCTGCAGCTCTACACCACTGACCCGAAGTGGACCTACGAGGCCGCGAAGATGATTGTCGACGAAAACCTCGCCGACCACATCGATATGAACTTCGGCTGCCCGGTACCGAAAGTCACCCGCAAGGGCGGCGGCTCAGCACTGCCGTATAAGCGCCGCCTCTTCGGCAACATCGTCGCCGCTGCCGTCAAGGCCACGGAGGGCACCGACATCCCGGTGACCGTGAAGTTCCGCGTCGGTATCGACGACGAGCACCACACGCACCTCGATGCCGGCCGCATCGCCGCCGAGATGGGCGCCCAGGCTGTGGCTCTGCACGCCCGCACCGCGGCGCAGCGCTACTCCGGTCACGCCGACTGGTCGCAGATCGCGCGGTTGAAGGAGCACATGGTCGACTCCGGCTTCAGCAATATCCCGGTGCTTGGCAACGGCGACATCTTCGCCTCTACCGATGCCCGCAAAATGCTCGACGAGACCGGCTGCGACGGTGTCGTCGTCGGTCGTGGCTGCCTTGGTCGCCCGTGGCTATTCGCACAGTTGTCCGCCGAGCTGCGTGGCAAAGAAGTGCCGCCGGCACCAACATTTGGTGAGGTCGCGGGGATTATCCGTCGTCACGCGGAACTACTCGTGGAACACGAGGGCGAGCGTAAGGGCTGCCGCGACCTGCGCAAGCACATCGCCTGGTACCTGCGCGGATACCCCGCCGGCAGTGAGGTGCGCAAGTCCCTCGCTCGTGTCGATTCGCTAGCAACGCTCGACGAGATTCTCACGCCGCTTTACGACGGCCCCAGCGCCCACGCCCGCCCGGAGGACGCCGACGGCGCCCGCGGCCGACAGGGATCCCCTGCAAAGGTGGTCTTACCGGAGGGCTGGCTGGACGACCCAGAGGACGACACCGTGCCTGCAGGCGCGGAGATTATGCACTCCGGTGGCTAAGCTTCGGTTCTGAGCGAGTGTTTACATAACTTTACGAGGGGTAATTGGGGGCTCCCCACTAACGCGCGACCTTGTTGAGGATTGCCTACTATGGAACGCATGCGCACTGTCTACCGAGAACAAATGGACAACTTGGCCCACAGCCTGATTGTGATGTGTGACCGAGTTGGATCCATGCACAAGCTTGCGAACAAGGCCCTCTTTGAGGCTGATTTAGTCTCGGCTGAAACCGTTCTTTCCCAGATTGATTCTCTCGAGGACCTGCGCCAGGATGCGGAGCAGCGAGCCTTTGAGCTGTTGGCACGCGAAGCTCCTGTAGCTGGTGACCTCCGGCAGATTGTCAGTGGTCTCTACATTGTCGAGGACATCTCCCGCATGGGCGCGTTGAGTGTGCATATTGCCAACGTTGCCCGGCGTCGCCACCCGAACAAGGCACTGCCGGAGCCCGTGGAGGGATTCTTCCGCGAGATGGCCGCTGTATCTGAGCAGATGACACACGAAACCCGTCAGGTGCTCATCGACTACAACGTTGACCAGGCATTGGCCTTAGATAAGACCGATGACAGCATCGACGACATCCACCAGCACCTGTTTACGCTGACCAACGACGATAATTGGCCACACACCTCTGCGCAGACGGTGGATGTCACCCTGCTGAGTCGCTTCTACGAGCGCTACGCGGATCACGCCGTCGAGGTTGCGGCCCGGATTGTTTACCTGGCCACCGGTTACAAGCGCGATGTCTACCTGGACAAGCTTGAGGACGAGCGCGACCAGCGCAGCTTTAACCAACGCCTGCAGGCCTTGGAGCGCCACCTGCGGATGTAGGTTCGTGAAGTTGCAGGCTGCTGGGGTGGGTGTTGGGCTGCTGAGCTGGGCTGGGTGTTGGACTGCTGAGCTGGGCTGGGTGTTGGGCTGCTCGGCGGGTTTCAGGCCGGAGTGGAGCCGTTTTTAAGTCACACCAGGCTAAACACCGCCCCAGCCAAACACCGCCTCAGCCAAACACCGCCCCACCCCCGAGAAAGTGACTAGGTTTATGACACTTTACTGCGAGTAAACGCTATTCATCTGACATAAACTTAGTCAGTAACTGTTTGATCCCGCCACAAAAACTGTTTGCCCCGGCCCAAAGCACCTCCGCGGTTAGACAATCAGGTGGCAAAACATGTGCGCGACATAGCAATCTCATAAACCGCAACAACAACAAAAAGAGCCCCGTACCTCGCGTGCACACGCGTGAGGTACTGGGCTCTTACTTTTTGGTTATTTTGGCTATTACGGCATACGCAAAGCGTTTAGCCGAAGCGACCGGAGATGTAGTCCTCGGTTTCCTTCTTGTCCGGATTCTCGAAGATCTTCTTGGTCGGGCCAACCTCGACCAGGCGACCCGGCTTACCGGTTGCCTCGAGGGAGAAGAATGCGGTCTGATCGGACACACGAGCTGCCTGCTGCATGTTGTGGGTCACGATGACGATGGTGAATTCTCCCTTCAGCTCGTGAATCAGGTCCTCGATTGCCAGGGTGGAAATCGGGTCCAGTGCGGAACACGGCTCGTCCATCAGCAGAACTTCCGGCTCAACTGCAATTGCGCGTGCGATGCACAGACGCTGCTGCTGACCACCGGAGAGGCCACCGCCCGGCTTGTCCAGGCGGTCCTTGACCTCATCCCAGAGGTTGGCGCCGCGCAGGGACTTCTCGGCAACCTCCTGGAGACGAGCCTTGTTCTTAACACCGGCCAACTTCAGGCCAGCCACGACATTGTCCTCGATGGACATGGTCGGGAACGGGTTCGGACGCTGGAACACCATACCGATGGTGTTACGAACGGAGACCGGGTCGATCTTCGGGCCATAGATGTTTTCGCCGTCGAGAAGCACCTCGCCAGTGACGTAGGCACCCGGGATGACCTCGTGCATACGGTTCAGCGAACGGAGCACGGTGGACTTACCACAGCCGGACGGGCCAATGAATGCGGTAACGGAACGCGGCGGGACGTGCAGGTCGACGTTCTGCACAGCGTGGAAATCGCCGTAGTAGATGTTGACATCGTTAAGGTCTAGGCGCTTAGCCATGGTCTTTCAAAAACCTTCCTTGAAATAGCGGACGTTAGGCGCCCAGCATTAACTGCTCTTGACGGAGAACTTGGCGGATACGAAGCGCGCCAGGATATTGATGAGGGCAATGATGAGAACCAGCGTGAGCGCTGCGCCCCACATCTTGTCAAATGCCGCACCGGTATTACCGGCCTTGTACATGTCCAGCATGAACAGTGGCAGCGAGGACTGCGACTGGCCGAACGGGTTGTAGGTAATGATTCGCGAGGTCGCAACCAGAATCAGCATCGGCGCGGACTCACCCATGACGCGGGCAACGGCCAGCATGATGCCGGTGACGATGCCCGACAGTGCGGTCGGGAGCACGATCTTCAAAATGGTCTTCCACTTCGGAACACCCAGAGCGTAAGAGGCTTCACGCAACTCGTGCGGAACGATACGCAGCATTTCCTCGGTGTTGCGGACAACGATTGGCAGCATCAGCAGAACCAGTGCCAGCGACACGGCGAAACCGGAGCGGCTCATGCCGAACATGACCACCCACATCGAGTAGATGAACAGCGACGCAACAATCGACGGCACACCGGAGAGGATGTCGACCATGAAGGTGGTGACCTTGCCCAAGCGGGAGTTACCTGCGTACTCGACCAAGTAGATAGCGACGAAGATACCGAATGGCACGGTCATGAGAGTTGTGACCAGAGCCTGAACCAAGGTACCGACGATTGCGTGAGCAACACCACCGGCAGATGCACCAACGGTGACACCGCGCTGGGAAGCAGTCCACCACTCACCACTCAGCAGTGACGGGGTACCTCGGACGACAAGCTCAAAGAGAACCCACACCAGCGGGATCAGGGCAAGAGCCATGCAGAAGTAAATGAGGACCGTGGAGACGTTGTCCGCTACCTTGCGGGAACCCTTAATCTGGGTGAATGCCGACTCGGTGGTGGGGACCATGTCTGCGGGGCCGTGAGGCGAAGAATCAGTAGTTGAACTAGTCATTGTTACTTCTCGTTTCTTTTCCTACGACCTTGCTACTTCTTCGCAATGATTCGGGCTGCGGAGTTGACCACGAAGGTCAGCAAGAACAGCACCAAACCTGCGGACATGTATGCGCCGGCCTTGAGGTTGTCATTGAACTCCGGTGCAGCATTAGCAATTGCGGTTGCGAAGGTGGTACCACCGTCGAAAAGCGAACCACGGAATGCCGAAGACGGAGAGATTACGAGGTACAGAGCCATCGTCTCACCGAGGGCACGTCCCAGACCCAGCATCGAGCCGGAGATAAAGCCAGAACGACCGAATGGCAGAATGGCCAGCTTGACCATCTCCCAACGGGTCGCACCGAGAGCCAGCGATGCCTCAATGTGACCACGCGGGGTCTGAACAAAGACCTCACGGGTGGTAGCCGCGATAACCGGCAAAATCATAATTGCCAGCACAATGCCACCGGTGAAGAGATTTCGACCGGTCTCGAATGCCGGCGAGTTTGGGTACAGGGCAAACATCGGGATAAAGCCCAGTGTCTTAGCCAACCACCCGTACAGACCAGCCAATGCCGGACCGAGAGCCATAAAGCCCCACAGACCGTAAACAATCGATGGCACTGCGGCCAGCAAATCCACGAGGTATCCCAGCGGCTTGACCATCTTCTTTGGAGCATAGGCAGTCAGGAAGATAGCAATACCCAGCGCAACCGGCATCGCCAGAATCAGCGCCAGGATGGAAACCGCGACGGTCACCAGAAACATGTTCGGAATACCGAAGTACATGGCGGAGGTATCCGCCAGGTTCCATCGTTCGGTGTAGGTGAAGAAGTTCGCTTCGTTACGGGACATTGCCGGAACTGCGCGCAGGAGCAGGAACACTGCAATTGCGATGATGGCAGCAGCCACCAATGCGGAAGATCCTACCGCCAGAATCTTGAAGATTCGGTCACCAGGACGAACAACGCCGGACTGAATGGCTTGCTCTTCCGAGCTCTCGTCGCCGGAGGAATCCACCTGCGGTGCTGAGGACTGCAACAGACTGCTGTCTACAGCCTCCTGCTTCCCTTCAATGGGAGTCGAGGAACTCATGATCTCATTTCCTAAGTAGAAGTGATTTGTGCTTCAACGCACATGAAGACCGATTGGCCTCAGTACCCCTCTACGAGCGGTACCCAATCAACTGAGGTGTCGATATATAAAGCCAACCGGTCTACGTCAGGTTTTCGGCCTACAGCTCAAATCTGCGTGGCCGGCTGAAGTAATCCTCGCGACAACCGGGTAACAACAGAGCCAACTCTGCTTTCACCAGCGTTGCGCGCAACGAATTACTTGATAGCGTCAACCGCTGCGGACAACTTGTCCTTGAACTCACCCTGAACCGGGATGTAACCCAGCTCTTCGAGCTCTGGGCCCTGGCCCTCTTCCAGAACAACCTTCAGGAAGCTCTTAACCAGGTCACGAGTCTCCTCGTCGTAACCAGCGGAGCAGACGATTTCGTAGGTGGTCAGAATCAGCGGGTAAGCGCCATTCTCATCCATTGCGAACAGAGCGTCGGTGTCAACAACCATGTCGTGCCCCTCAGTCTTGAACGTGACGGAATCCAGAGCCTTACCGACGGTGTCGTTGTTCAGCTCAACCGGGCCATGACCAAAGTCCATCTTGGCAATGCCCAGGTCCTTGTCCTTAGCGAAACCAGCCTCAACGTAGGTGATAGCACCGTCGATGTTGGAAACCTCGTCGACAACACCAGCCGAGCCGTTAGCGCCCTGTCCAGTAGCAGTCGGGAAGGACTTGGAAGCCTCGTGCTTCCACTGCTCCGGAGCAGCTGCGCTCAGGAACTTCATGAAGTTATCAGTAGTACCGGACTCCTCAGAGCGGTAGACAACCTTGATGTCCTTCTCCGGCAGCTTCGCGTCCTTGTTGACCTCAGCAATCTTCGGGTCGTTCCACTTGGTGATCTTGCCGTCGAAGATTTCAGCAACCAGAGCCGGAGTCAGAGTGACATCAACGCCCTCGAGGTTGTAGGCAACGGCAACCGGACCGATAACCATCGGCAGGTGCCATGCATCGTTACCATCGCAGCGCTTCTTAGCCTCTGCAACCTGGTCCTTGCCGTCCTTCTCCTTCAGCGGAGAGTCGGAGCCAGCGAAAGCAACGGTGCCGGCAATGAACTGAGTTTGACCGGAACCAGAGCCAGATGCGTTGTACGACAGGGTCGAGCCGGCCTCTTCAAACTTGTTGGCGAACAGGTCCATTGCACGCTGCTGCGAGGTAGCGCCCTCGCCCAGCAGCGTTGGCCCTTCAGCACAAGCAGCCAGGGTAAGGCTTGCAACAGCGGCCAGGCCAATAACGGATGCCGCACGGTTCTTCTTCAGCACAGTAAATCCTCCGGGTTTACACAATGAGTGAAACAGTTCTCGTGGAACCGCCACACTCCGGTCCACTGCGCTGAACCTATCTACCGATAGTAACCGGAACCTTTTCAGAACATTAACAATTGGTGAACGGCGCAAGTAATTCTTTATATATCCTCATTTTCCCTGTAAGAGACCCTAAAATGCGCCCCCTGAAACACTGAGGATTGGACAGCATCTCCCCAAAATCACAAGTATCATTGCCCCCGCGACAGAGGAAAACCACCTAAAACTGAGACAAACCTAAGCTCGCCCTCTCCAATAACTCACCCCCTTCCCCAACAACTCGCCTCCAATAGACCGAACCGTCACATTTACGCGCCGTACATCACATCACGGCGAGCCACTTCAAAGCCGACCGCACGGTAAGTGCGCACTGCCGGCGCATTGTCGCCTTCGACATAAAGAATTACCTTTTCCGCTCCCCGGTTCCGGAGATGGGAAAGTCCAACATTGGTCAGCCATCTCCCCAGACCACGTCCGCGCGCCTTCGAGCTCAGCCCAATCACATACACCTCACCAGTTGGCACAGACTCCTCGGCGTGCCACTTCGTCCAGTGGAAACCGCAAATCTCCTCTGCACTGTCGCGCGCCCCGGCCACATCCGCAGCAAAGAACACGCTCTCCGGGTCGAACCACTGCACATCCCGAGCGCGATCGAGTTGTGGCTGTGACCAACCACCCTGCTCCGGATGCCAGTCAAACGCCTCGTTATTCACTGCCAACCACGCTCGATCTACCGCTGCCGCACCCCACTTCGCACGCGCCGCAGTCAGGGTCAGGGCTTCAACATCATCACGCTTATCGACGTCCCCCGCCGCCTTCTCCAACGCTGAGCCCGAAACGGACATCTGCAACAGCTCGCGGACGACCTTGCGTCCCGTCAACTCTGCCAAACGGCTGGCACCGGCGACATCACCGTGAGCCCAGATAGGCAGACGCTCACCGACTTCAGCATCGATGTGCGCAAGCAGCTTCGCTCCCACTCCTTGCCTGCGAAACTCCGGATCAACAACCATCTCCATAGCATCTGGCGCAACGGCTGCCAGGCCCAAGTAACGGTCGTTCTCGATAATCGCAAAGTGTCGATGCCCGAAAGAGTCGTCGTCAAACCCTCGGACGAAAGCCTCGCCGAACGCCTCCACGCCGTCGGTGGAGTGGGCGCGCTGCAGTAGCGTACTGGCGGCGGTGGTGTCTACGTCAAGCAGTTCGGTTACGTTCATACGCCCCACCCTATACACAGCAGCGGATTCAACACTTCCCCGATGTCCTCTGGGCCAAAAGCGATGGGGTACTAATAGAGTGTGTCCATTTCCCGACGACAGAAGAAGATTGGTGGCTCCATCCTCGCCGTTGCCGCGCTGGTGATCGCCACCGACATGGGCTTCGCCAGCCATGCGGAGTACAAGCTCTCCGAGCATATTCAAGAGACTGCGCAGCTGGAGATGACCCCATACGTCGCCATTGGCGGACAAGCTTACTTGTCCTCTTTTGTTACGGGTAAGTGGAGCTCCGTGACTTCGCGCATCCGCGATGTAGAGGTACCCGACTTCGGCTTAGTATCTCTGGAGTACGGTGCCTCCAACGTTGAGATTCCGGCATCGTCAGTGCTCAGTGGCAATTTCCCAGAGTCACCGACGAAGCAGTACTTCACCAAGCTGTCGCTCGACGGTGTCTCTCTGGGCAACAAGCTAGGACTGACGGACTTGAGCATCCAGAGCCTGAAGGACTCCTCCCCCACCGGCGGCTGGGAAACCGAGGCTATTTTCGAGGCCACGCCAGCCGGATGGCAGGGAAAAACCCAGGTTTCGGCAAAATTGCGCATTGTCAGCCGCGACGTGATCATCACGCCGATGGAGATTATTTCTGCACCCCCGTCCCCAACAGATTCTAAGATCCACAGCAAACCTGAGCTCTCCGAGGTCGACGCTCAGCACATTCTGGATACTTTCAGGTTGACACTGCGAGATTCGGAAATACCAATGGGTATGCCAGCAACCCGCGTGTACGTATCGGGCGGTTCGGTCACCATCGAAGGCGAACAGATTCAGTGCACCGTGTCGCCAACGAACTTCATGCCGCCGACGTCCCAGCAGGATGCCGAAGCATCGGCGAAATCCACGGAAAAGCTGCCGGAGAAGAACTGTCGGGTGCGTCGCTAAGGCCGTCGTCAAGCATCGCCGTTAAACGTCGTTGCAGCGTTGCCACCATGCGCCAACAGCCCATACATGGTCACAAGAGCTTCAGCGGTAGAGTGTGAAGCATGACCGAGAACAATGGCAGCAACCAGACAGACGCCGCTGCACAGGAGCCTGCAGCTGCGGAAGCCCCTCGCCTCGACGGCAACGAGGCCATCAACCGCGCGGCCGAGCAGGCCAAGAGCACCGCTACGCGCAACATCACTGAGCTTGAAGGGCTCCCGATTCCCGACGAGACCGCTAACCTGCGTTTCGGCCCGAATATTCATGACGGCCTGCTGGCACTACTGCCGCTGGTCGGCGTGTGGCGCGGTGAGGGGCAGGCAAACACCGTCGTCGACGGTGAGTACAACTTCGGCCAGCAGGTTATCTTCAGCCATGATGGCGAGAACTACCTGAAGTATGAGTCGCGCATCTGGAAGCTGGATGAAGAAGGCAAACCAACCGGCCCTGACCAGCGCGAAACGGGATTTTGGCGCATCAACAACGATGACGAGATTGAGTTCATCTGCGTCCACTCCACCGGCGTCACTGAGATTTACTACGGCAAGCCGGTCTCCGAGCGCGCATGGGAGCTGCAGGCTGCCTCCACAATGGTCACTGCTACCGGTCCAGCATCACTTGGCCCGGGCAAGCGCCTCTACGGTTTGATGCCGAACAACGATCTCGGCTGGGTGGACGAGCGCCTGCGGGATGAGGAATTCGCTCCCCGTATGTCCGCGCAGCTCAAGCGTTACGCAGGCTAGGTTCTCCCCGCTTTACGACGGGCGCTGTGTGGCCTGGCTGCGGGGCCCTATTACTTTGCGCACTACGGCTTGGTGCCCTACTGCGTCAAGCCCTACTGCGTCGCCAGCGCCTCGTCACACAGGTCACGGAATTCCTTTTCCGCGACTGCGTCCGGCTGCCGGATTGGCTCACCATCGATGGACTTAACCACGACCGCGATACGCACCGACGACACCAGCCATACCGCATCGGCGGTGAATAGATCCCTTGGTACCAGGACCGTCGGGGTGACTTTCCAGCCGCAGTTGGCAGCTGTTTCAAACAGCGCTGCCTGAGTCGTGCCCGGCAGCACTCCTTCACCGGGGTTGGGGGTCAGCAGCTCATTGCCGCGCTGAACGATGATGGTCGATGTCGGGCCTTCCAGGAGCTTTCCCTCTGCGGAGGTGAAGATGACATCGTCAAAACCCTTGGACTTGGCATAGCGTAATGCGGCCATATTAGCTGCGTATGACAACGTTTTCGCGCCGATGAGCGCCCACGGTGCACGGGAGCCAAGGTCGAGCGAGAAACCACGCTCTGCAAGCATGACCGATACCGGCTTCAGGCGATTTTCCGCCACCTTTTCCGCGGAGCTTGCCAAAACGTAGCCAGTCGGCCTTCCAGTGGACTCGCGACCACGCGAGTAAACCCACCGCAACGTCGCATCCCCCTCAATTGACCTATCGCGCAACTCCCGTAGTGCAACCTCGGTAGCCGCCCGCCATTGCTCCAGGTCCGGGGTTGGCAAATCCAGCATTAGCGCTGACGATGCGAACCGCTTCTCGTGCCGGTCAGTATTACAGGTATGACCACCCCTGACCAGTAGTGTTTCAAAAACTCCGTCACCGCGAATAGCTCCGAGATCGTCCGCGTAGAGGAACGGCTGTCCTGCTTCGACAGCAATCGGGCCACCGTCTGCGAAGACGTCGATAAGCACTAGAGAAGAAAGCGAATCCGTCATACACACAAGCTTAATCCATGCTTAATTTGGGGATTTCTGGTTAACATGAGGGAGTGAGTGTTGAGTATGTAAGTCCTTTGATGTCTCACGTGGCTGGTGCCGCTGCCCTCGAATTGGGCGGACAGACGGAAGGTTTAGAGAAGGACTCAGAGAACGCCTCAGACGGAACCTCAGCGAAAAACGTTGAGCAAACCACAGGGCAAGCTAGCGTGGCATGGCACTACGGCCGTCCACTGGTAGAGCAACGTCATCTACAGGAGGACTGCGGAGTAGTAGATCGCTCGTACTACCGCGTTATTGAGGTTACTGGCGAGGATCGGCTGACCTACCTCAACACACTTTTTTCACAGAAGGTCGACGATGTCACCCCCGGCACTGTCACTGAAGCACTGAACCTGGATGCCAACGGTCACGTTCTCCACCACATGACGCTGACTGTTTTGGACGATTCCGCGCTTATCGACGTGCCCCCTGTTGGCTTCGACTCCCTGTTGAAGTACCTGAACATGATGGTGTTCTGGTCCAAGGTGGAAATTGCCGAGGTAGAACGGGCGATCATTTCCGTCATGGGGCCGAATGCCCCTGAGGTACTGGTGTCTGCCGGCCTCGCATTCCCGCAGGTGGGCAAGGCTACGACGGTGGGGCATTCCTACGTCCGGCACCTGCCTTGGCCACGCGGCGGACGTGTGGATGTGCTCGTGCGCCGACAGGATTTAGTCGGTGCTTGGGACGCGCTGGTGGCCGCTGGCGCCTCCCCAGTTGGCCTGATGGGCTGGGAGGCCGAACGCGTAGTCTCCTTGCGGCCGGAGCTGGGAATCGATGTAGATGAGAAGATGATTCCGCATGAGGCTCCGCGCTGGATTGCCTCTGAATTCGACACGGCTGCCGTGCACCTGGACAAGGGCTGCTATCGCGGCCAAGAGACTGTGTCTCGAGTCCACAATGTTGGTCGCTCCCCACGAGTTTTGGTGATGCTGCAGCTCGACGGCTCAGCCACTCTGCCGGAAACCGGCAATCCAGTGATGATGGGCAAGCGCGCCGTGGGACGCGTAGGCACCGTCGTGCAACATGCCGATTACGGCCCGATTGCATTGGCTCTGCTTAAGCGCTCGGCTCAGGAACGCGAGGGCCTTGTGGTGGGTGACTGCGCCGTGGCCGTCGACCCTTCCTCCATCGACCGCGTCGAGCAGCTGCCGCCGGGTCGTGCGGCCATCAACCGCCTGCGTGGGAAATAAGTAACGGGAAATAGGTAAAGCCACCAGACAGAGTGGTGAAAAAATAACTTTTTCCATTCTTTTTCAGAAAGGTTATTCCCCCAGGTCACAGCACATATTGAGTTGTCTGAGCGCGAGGACACAACCCACTATGGGCCTCCCCGCGTAACCCCTTCGTCTAAAAATCGGCTATGGTGTCTTACAGGAATTAACGCAATAAGACATAAGTGGGTCGGCCGTATCCCCGTGCCGTCCCACGGATTACACAAGGGGGTCAGGCCATGGGTCGCGGCCGTGCGAAAGCAAAGCAGGCGAAGGTTGCCCGTCAGCTCAAGTACGATTCACCAGAAATGGATTTGGAGCGTCTGCAGCGGGAACTCGTCGGCAAGTCGAACGAGTCCGATCGAGACGACTATTACTCTGACTGGGAGGAATGGGCCTCAGGCGCTGGTCGCGACAGCTAGCGCAAGCTAACCGCTGTCGTATTTTCCGCAAAGCGTTTCTATTTCAATAAAACAAGCACCCACCAACGATTCCGTTGGTGGGTGCTTGTTTTTGCTTAGTGACTGCGTTTATGTTCGGCCGATTATGCTCGCCCGCGGCGGCCCAATCCGAGTTACTGACTGCGTTTATGACAAAAATAGCCTGAAAAACGGCTCGAAAGTGTCATAAACTCGCACAGTTTCACATTTGCAGCCCATGGTTTTTGGGATCTCAGCTGCTCAACCCGGATGTTGACGGTTCGGCAGTAGCCCCCGGCTCCAGTCCCCACCCGGCTGCAGACCGAGGCCCCAGTCCCCGGCCGCCCGACCAGCTGTAGGCCGACGCTTAGAAGCGCGGGTGGCTGCCGCGCAAAACAGCCCCATCCTCGCCGGCCTCGCTCTTGCGGACAGTACCCAGCTCCCAAGCGTTGATGTGGCGGGCAGTCAGCAGAGCCAGTGCACGATCGCGGTCCTCTGCGGAAACAATCGCAACCATGCCAACACCCATGTTGAAGGTCTTCTCCATCTCCTCGCGGGAGACGTTGCCGAGCTCAGCAATAGTCTTGAAGATCGGGCCCGGGGTCCATGTTGCGCGGCTCATGTCAGCGGTCAGACCTTCCGGCATGATGCGAACCATGTTGCCAGCCAATCCGCCACCGGTGACGTGGCAGAAAGTGCGAACCTCTGCCTCGTTCATGAGAGCCAGGCAGTCCTTCGCATAAATCTTGGTTGGCTCCAGCAGCTCCTCACCGAGGGTACGCCCGAAGTCCTCGACGTAACCGTCGAGCTCCAGACCGGCCTTCTCCAGGAGAACGTAGCGAGCCAGCGAGTAGCCATTGGAGTGAAGTCCAGAGGACTCCATGGCGATAATGACATCGCCCTCACGCACGCGGTCCGGGCCGAGAAGCTTGTCCTCTTCCACGACACCGACGCCGGTAGCGGAGACATCGTACTCGTCTGGTTCCATCACACCCGGGTGCTCTGCAGTCTCACCGCCAAGGAGGGCGCAACCCGCCTGGACGCATCCCTCGGCGATGCCGGAAACGATCTCGGCGACGTGCTCCGGCACGACCTTGCCAATTGCGATGTAGTCCTGCAGGAACAGCGGCTCGGCGCCGCACACAACCAGGTCATCGACGACCATGGCGACCAGGTCCAGGCCAATGGTGTCGTGCTTGCCGACGGCCTGCGCCACGGCCAACTTGGTCCCCACACCATCGGAGGATGCGGCCAGCAGCGGCTTTTCGTAGTTGCCCAGTGCAAACAGGCCGGCAAAACCGCCGAGCCCGCCACGAACCTCTGGGCGAGTGGCCTTCTTGGCAATCGGGGCGAATAGTTCAACGGCGCGGTCGCCGGCTTCGATGTCGACGCCGGCTGCAGCGTAGGAAGCACCAGAAACGTTCTCGGTCATTAGAGGCTCTCGCTTTAAACTTTCTCCCCCGGGCGGCGTTACTGCCGTATCCGGGAGTATTGGCGGACCGGGAACAAAGCAACGGCTGCAATCCACAGCACCGCTTGCGCTTCGTTCTCGGTTCAGTTCTCGTAGTTCATTCTAAGGAGGTTTCGAGGCTAATTGCTCGTTGCGGCTTTGGCAGCCTGGGCTGCCTGCATCCTCTCCACAGCTGCCGCATTCGGATTGCCCTCCGGCAGCCCCAGCGGGTACTTGCCATCGAAGCAGGCACAACAGACTTCGGTCTTTGCCTGCTCGGAAGCGGCAACCATGCCATCGATGGAGACAAATCCCAGGCTGTCGGCGCCAATCGCCGTTGCGATACCGGCGACGATGTCATTTTCATCCACGCCGTTGGCCAACAGCTCGCCCGGAGAGGCGAAGTCAATGCCGTAGAAGCACGGCCATTTCACCGGCGGTGCGGCGATGCGCACGTGCACTTCCTTCGCACCAGCCTCACGCAGCATGCGAATCAGGGCACGCTGAGTGTTGCCGCGGACGATGGAGTCATCGACCACGACCAAGCGCTTACCGGCGATAACTTCCTTCAGCGGGTTCAGCTTCAGTCGAATGCCCAACTGACGAATCGTCTGCGAAGGCTGAATGAAGGTACGGCCCACGTAACCGTTTTTGGTCAGCCCCTGACCAAACGGAATGCCCGATTCCTGGGCGTAGCCAACAGCGGCCGGGGTACCGGATTCCGGAACCGGCATCACCAGGTCACCGTCAGCCGGGAACTCACGGGCCAACTGGCGGCCCAGCTCAAGACGTACAGCGTTGACGGAGCGACCACGGATGTTGGAGTCCGGGCGCGCCAGGTAGACGTACTCAAAAATGCATCCAGCGTGGGTGGTCTCGGCAAAACGCTGCGAACGCACACCGGAAGCATCAATGGCCACCATCTCGCCTGGCTCGAGTTCGCGGACGAACGATGCACCGACGATATCCAGCGCGCAAGTCTCGGATGCGACTACCCAGCCACCGGACAGGCGGCCCAGGCACAGCGGGCGCACACCGTATGGGTCACGCGCGGCGTACAGCGTCTCGCCATCGGTGAAAGTAAGACAGAAAGCGCCCTTCAAACGTGGCAGCAGTGCCATCGCGGCCGCTTCTACATTGGTGCTGCAGCCGTAATCTTCGGGGTGGTCAATCTTGCCGGTTTCGTCGGCAAGCAACGTGGTCATGATTGCGGAGTCACTGGGCAGCTCGTCGCCATCGCGCAGTAAGCCCTTGTCGACCGCCTCATGGAACAGCGTGAGGTGGTTAGTCAGGTTGCCGTTGTGCCCCAGCGCGATGTCCGTGCCGTCGGAGGCCATCTGGAACATCGGCTGTGCATTCTCCCACGCAGGAGCTCCAGCGGTGGTGTAGCGCGTGTGCCCCACCGCTACGTGCCCCTTCAGAGCGTCGAGCGTCTGCTCATCAAAGACCTGGGAAACAAGGCCCAGGTCCTTGAATACGAGAATTTGGTCGCCGTCGCCGACTGCGATACCGGCGGCTTCCTGACCGCGATGTTGCAGGGCAAACAGGCCATAGTAGGTGAGTTTGGACACGTCTTCGCCAGGTGCCCAAACGCCAAAAACGCCACATTCTTCGCGCGGGGATGTCTCCCCCAGATCGTCGTAAGGCGAAATTGGCAAAAGTTTGGTCTTTGGTGCACCTGAAATGTTGGTATCGGCCACGACATTCACACTAATAGCCCCACCCGCCCGGGCACCAATTCAGCATCCCCCCACGGGTTTTAAGAAATGCGCGCCACCGGCAGATGATTCCCGATTTCCGCCGCGCGCGTGCCCGACATATCGATGTGCGCCTGCACCTGCTCTAACGTGATCATTCCGCACGCGAGTCCCAGCCAAATCTCCGGCGACATCTCCACGACATTGGGCGGCGTACCGCGTGTGTGCCTGGGCCCCTCAATGCACTGGACCGCGACGAAGGGCGGCACGCGCACCTCGACGCTATGCCCCGGCGCCTCTTGGGCGAGCATCCGAACGGACAGGCGTACCGCTTTGGCGAGGCTCGCACGGCTTAGCGACGGCCTCTGCACCCTATCCGGCCCGGTGAAGGAGGCAGCCTCTTGGCCAGATAGCAATTCGCGACCGAGAAGACGTTGCGCCGCCCAGGGTGCGGCGGTGGAAAGAGCACTGCGAACGTCGAAAGGCGAGATTTTGGATACCATAACCTCATCCTAGAGTTATGCTTTCATATATGGATACGAAGTCAACTGAAAAAGCTGAACAGGTGCACGCTCCAGCGTCACCATCTCTTGTACTCCGTTTTATGGCGTCGCCGACCGATGTCATTATGGCCGGAACCAATTCCGTCCACGGCGGCCGTGTGTTGCAGTGGATTGACAAGGCCGCTTACGCCTGTGCGACCGGCTGGTCGGGACGCTACTGCGTGACTGCGTACTTCGGTCACATTCACTTCACTCGCCCGATTCCCAGCGGCCACATTGTTGAGGTGCGCTCCAAGATTGCGCATACCGGTCGCAGTTCTATGCACATCGTCAACGAGGTGCTGTCGGCAGATCCGCGCGAGGGCAAGTTCACCCGCGCAGCTGACTGCCTGGTGATCTTCGTGGCCATGGATGAAAACGGTAAGTCGACTCCGGTTCCGAAGTGGGTCCCGCAAACGGAGGAAGAAGAGCGTGTTGAAAAGGCCGCTCTTTCCCGTTTTGAGCTCCGCCGCGACATCGAAGCAAGCATGCGCGCGCAAACGTACTCCGCAGACTCTTCCGCACCCGAGCTGACCACCCGCTTCCTGGCTAAGCCGACGGATGTCAACTGGGGCGGTAACGTCCACGGTGGTACCGCCATGGAGTGGATTGATGAAGCTGCGACGGCAGTTACCACGAACTGGGCGGGACGCCAGACTATTTCCGTGTACGCCGGTGGCATTCGCTTCTACAATCCGATTCACATTGGCGACCTGGTTGAGGTGCGTGCACGCATCCTGCGCACCGGCACGACCTCGATGCACCTGTCGGTGCAGGTCTACTGCTGCGAGCCTCGCAAGGGTGTCGGCGGGCTGCGCAAGGCTCTGCACTCGACCATGACTTATGTCGCAATTGACGACGATTTCAACCCGCAGCCGGTGCCGCACTTCCAGCCGACCACGGATGAGGACAAGCGTCTGCACGCCCACGATCTCTCGCTGAAAGCGTTGCGCGACAAGTACAGCCCGCTGCCTCTGATTGAGCACGAAGAGGATTAAGCCACCTGGCCGCTCGACTTCTTGTTCTTCCACCAAATGGATAGGAACATCCAGCCAATCAGCGCGAAGGTGATGTAGGTGACGTACCTGTCAATCGTCTGCAGGGAGCCCTGGATACTCGGGCCGAAGGTCAGCCCCAAGTACAGGTAGAAGCACTTGAGCATCGCGGCGCAGAGGAAGAGGTACACGCTCACTACCCAGCCGCGTGCCTTCGCAATACCACCGATGGCCACGACGATCGTGGCCGGAATCGGCGAGAACGGCACAAACGATGCCAGCACACTCAGCCCGATGCGTTCATAGATGAAGTTCTCCATCTTCTTAAACCATCGCGGTGGGTGACCGCCGAAACTCATCGTGATGAATTCCGGCCCCCACTTCTTGCCCATCCAATAGAAGAACGGCATGAACTTGATGGTCGACAGCGCCGCAATCACTACAACAGCGAAGAGGAAGAGCGGCCGGTCCTCGTTTTCCGACGCGAGAATCAGCACCGACAGATTCGAGCCTGTCAGCCACGTATGCAAAAACGTGTACTTGAGCAACAAAACCGCGCGAAACGGAATGATTGCAAAGCCGTACACGGCAACAAGCATCAGCGATGCATAGAGAATCTTGTCTATTTTGTCCGGCTCACGCAGGAAGCTAGGCAGATCCTCACGAGGGTCTCGCTCGGCCTCGTTACGCATGTCGGATGAAGTCATGAACCACAGTTTAACTGCACGCTCCTTCCGCAGCAGGAGCCGCAGACTATGCCATTACGTACGGCTCAGACGCACTCGCCAAGGACGACCGCAGCGCCGCCTACTATCCTGGGAAGATATGACCACCGATTCACCCGCGCCTGTGCCCGCACAGCAGCCTCACGCAGCACGGTCTGAGTCTTCCTCACCATCGCTTGACGACGGCCAGGAGAACGCATCCTCACCGAGCATGCTGCAACGTGTTCGCGCCACTATCCCGCCTGTGTCCATCCTGGTACTGACGGCGGTATTCCTCTTCGCCGGGTGGTTCACGCTCTTCGGTCCTATCAATGTTCTGGCTTGGCGTGGTGGCACGTTCCCCCGCACCGAGGCAGACCGCCCCTACTATCAGCAGGCTCTGAAGGATGTTGCGCGCTATCAGTACGAGGAGCAGCCCTCCCCTGAGGTTTACTTCGGCCTGGCGTGTGGCGCTACTGATGCCGACATCCGCAGCGTTATCCCCAAGGTCGGCGAGCACCCGAATTCAGACGCGGACCCAACTGCTGATGCAGATGCCGTCGCCGCCGCTGCTGCTACCAGGCCGGGTTCTGCACACGCGGCTGCCAACCAGACATCGAAGCTGAATCCAAACCTTGACGCATTCGGAGACACGGTCGACTGCTCCGGTTCCTGGACTGCACCATTCTTGTCATTCCTGCTCGCGTCCGCGGGTGTTCCGGTCTTTGATACGCCCGAGAATTCGGCTGCCAATAGTGCTACCGACAACAACAGCACAGAGCAGTACAACACTGCGCAGAACAGCACAGCGCAGAACAGCACTGCCACAACCGAGAACCCATGGCTGGTTACGGATGTCGAACAGCTCATGGATGCCTACAAGGCACATGATGCTTTCGTCACCGACAAGGACTTCTCTCCTCAGGTGGGTGACATAATTTTCTACCGCTACCCCGCAGGCCTTGGGGTGCACGCCAACATGGTTGTCGCGGTTCAGGGTGACTGGGTCACCATCGGTGGCGATGAGCTTGGCAAGGTCGGTCTAGCTAGCATGACCCTGCGCAACCGAGGTGGCATCGTGGGCTACGGCGCCACGGGCTACTTCGAGCAAGCACCGCTGGACGCCACCAAATAGCCAAGTTTAAATAGGCAGATTTTCCTCGATGAGGCCGCGCAGAGCGTCGTCGTCAGGCGAGACCTTGGAGCGGAAACGGCCGATGACCTCCCCTTCGGGCGAGATAACGAACTTTTCGAAGTTCCACTTCACGTCCCCGGCCTCGCCGTCGGCGTCCGGGGTTTCCTTCAGCAGCTTGTACAGTGGGTGAGCGCCATCGCCGTTGACCTCCGTCTTTTGGAAGAGCGGGAAGGTAACACCGAATTCGCGCTGGCAGAACTGCTTGATTTCCTCGGCACTGCCGGGCTCTTGCCCGCCGAACTGGTTGCAGGGGAAGCCGAGGACGAAGAAGCCTCGGGGTGCGAGTTCGTCGAAAAGTCCTTGCAGATCGTCGTACTGATCCGTGAAACCGCACTCCGAGGCGGTGTTGACGATAAGCAGAACGTGGCCTGCCCAGTCGCTCATCGTTGCTTCGTTGCCGTCGATGGTGGTTACTGGGATGTCGAAGAGATTGCTCATAAACCCCACACTAGGGCAGTCCCACGATAGCCGTCAGAGGTGACGACTAGCCGACCTGCTCCATGCCTTCAAAGAGCTCGCGGCCCAGCGGCACCGAAGAGTGGTTGACCGGCTGCGCACCCCCATCGACCGCCTGGTCAATGATGTCGACAACATCCTGGCGCAGCTTGTGCTCCCGCAGTTTCGAAGCGTTAACGGAGATGCGCACTGCGCGGCCCTTCCCCAGCGAGCGCTGCACCGAGGCGCGCACTGCACGACGCCACCAACCGGCGCCGCCGAAGCCCTCGCCGATAGCCAGCACGCGAGTTGGATCAACAGCACCAGTGGTCAGGTCGCGGACCCCATTTCGGTCCGCTGCAACACGGAAGCCCAGCTCCGGCAGCACGTTCATGGTCTCTGGCGACATGGTCCACTTCGGCGGCGCAAACACATCCGTCTCAAAACCCATCGCACGCATCTGGCGCGTTGCAGCAGTCAGGCGCAAGCGCGCTTCATGTTCGCTTAACGACGCAAATTCCGCGCCTCGGCCTCGAGCCGACTGATCGAACCCCGCGAGAACAATCTCGATGCCGTCATCGCTACGACGGCGGAGCCAATCCAGCACCGCCGGAGCTTCCCGCAACGACCAGTTCTTACCCGCATGCGGCGCTACCAGCAGAGACGGCGTAATATCGCGCTGTTCCATCGCTGCCACGAAACGAGCGACATCGAGCAATGTGCCATCGCGCAAACCCGACACCGACACCAAAAGCGGCGAACCGACCACACCACCGTCAACAGTTACGAGCTCTTTGCCCGCTGGACGAACGACCTGGTCGGTCGTCCGAATCTGTTCTTGCACCCCACTGCCTGCCATGGATTCAACAAAAACAGGCGTATGTAAATTTTTGGTAACGGAGAGGACAAAGCTTGGAGAATACTCAAAAGCCTTTCAGGTAAGGGGCATATAGGGAACAGCGTGAGCGTAATTGTGCGTCTGCTGCACGGCTTATCCCCAGTGCACAACCTCATCGAGCGCCAAGCCCTTGCGCCAACCGAACTTCTCCAAGTCACGCTCCGCTGCCAGGTGCGTTACCGGACCAATGCACAGCCAGGCCACCGGGCGCACGGGCGCCTCGACACCGACAAAGTCGGCCAGGAAATCCTCATGGTAGAAACTGACCCAGCCGACGCCGAGCCCCTCTGCCGTAGCGGCCAACCACAAATTCTGAATAGCCAGCGCGACGGACATGAGCCCGGTGTCATCGACGGTGTCGCGGCCGAGAATGTTCTTGCCGCCACGGGTCGGATCATAGGTGACGACGATGCCCGTTCCCGAGTCCACAATTCCTTCAATCTGAATCGGATTGAAAGTCTCGCGCCGCTCGCCTTCGAGTTTGGCTGCGAATTCAGCGCGGCGTCCGGCTACGTGGTCGGCAAACTGCTGCAGGCGAGCCGAATCCTGAATGATGTGAAAGTCCCATGGTTGGGACAGCCCCACCGAAGGAGCGGCGTGAGCGGCCGCCAACACGCGCATCAATCGCTCCCTGTCCAACACTTCTCCGGCGAATTCGCGGCGGACATCCCGCCGCCGAAAAAGCGTGTGGTAGACGGCCAACTGATCGTCGGAAAGCGAATCGGTGTGAAAACCCTGCGCGGACAGCAGGGTACGCATATCCATGGCGTTACTCCACCGCACCAGCAGTGTGGACAATCCAGGCGTACTCGAAGGCAGTCTGACGCCAGCGTTCGTAACGGCCGGAAACACCACCGTGACCAGCGGACATCTCGGTCTTGAGCAGGAACTGGCCCGGCTCGCCGCCGACAACCTCACGCAGCTTGGCGATCCACTTTGCCGGCTCCACGTAGAGCACGCGAGTGTCGTTCAAACTAGTAATCGCGAGAATCTTCGGGTACTTCACATCGGCCGAGATATTCTCGTACGGCGCGTAGGAGGCCATGTAGTCGTAGACCTCCGGATCGTGGTACGGATCGCCCCACTCATCCCACTCCACCACAGTCAGCGGCAGCTCTGGCATCAGCATGGACGTCAGGCAGTCGACAAACGGGACCACAGCCTGAATGCCCGCGAACCTATCGCCAGCAATGTTTGCGACCACACCCATCAGCATGCCGCCCGCTGAACCGCCGAGCGCTACCAACTGCTCGCGCGTGGTCCAGCCAGAATCCAGCAGGTAGTCAGCGACGGCGACGAAGTCAGTGAATGTGTTCTTCTTCGTGGTTGCGCGACCGTTCTCCCACCAGCCACGGCCCATCTCGCCGCCACCGCGGACGTGTGCAATGACAAAAATCATCCCACGATCCAGCAGCGACAGCCGGGCGATGGAAAAGCCCGGATCCATCGAGGCTTCATAGGAACCGTAGCCGTAGAGCAGCGTCGGATTCGGCGCATCCAAATCCAAATCCGCGCGGTGAATAATCGACACCGGAATCTGGGCGCCATCGCTTGCACTCACCCATTCACGCTTGGCGACGTAGTCACCGCGATTAAACTCCCCGCGAATCTTCTGCTCCTTGAGCAGCACCCGCTTGCCCGAGGCAATATCAATCTGCCAGAGCTGCGACGGCGTGGTGAAGGAGCCGTAGGCGTAGCGCAACACCGGGGTGTCCCATTCAGCGTTGCCGGTAGTGCCTGCGGAGTAGAGCTCTTCGTCGAATTCGAGCTCGACGAAGTTCACAGCGGAGGCTGGCACTGGGTCGGCAGCATCGCCCGTCTCAGCGGGGCCAGCACCATCCTTGTCCTGCGCCAATACCGCCAGCGCCACACGACCAATACCGCCGCGACGGTATCCAAACGCGATGTGCCCAGCGAAGCAGTCAACGCCCTCGACACGGACGTCATCGCGGTGAGCAACCAGCTCAGTGAGATCCGAAATACTGTCGAAAGACCCCACCGGCATCATGGCCAGTGCGAAGTTCGAGCCAGTCATATTGTGTGTAATCAGCCACATATCCTGACCACTAATGACGGCGTGGTCGATGTCGTATTCAACACCGGACTCGCGCGGGCGCACGCAGGTGAACTCACTGGTCGGGTCACTGGCGTCCAGGTACCAAACCTCGGAGGTAATCTTCGAGGAGCTCTCAATAATCAGGTACTTTTCGCTGCGTACCGTACCGACTCCGACCCAGTAGGCCTCATCGGGCTCATGGAAGACACAGACGTCATCCTCGGTGGAGGTGCCCACGCGGTGACGCCACACGGAATCCGGCCGCCAGGCTTCGTCGACCTTCTGATAGAAGATCCATTCCGAGCCAACCCAGGTAGCACCTGCGGCGATGCCCGCAATTTCGTCGTCAAGCAGTTCGCCCGTGCGCAAATCCTTTACGCGCAGCGTGTAGCGCTCGTCGCCTGTGACGTCGGTGGAGTAGGCCAGCAGATTGCCGTCCGCAGAGACGCTCGCTGCGCCGAGGGCGAAGAAGTCGTGGCCTTCGGCCAGCTCGTTGGCATCCAGGATGACCTGTTCTCCTGGTGCCGGGGAGTTGTCCGCAATGGTCGGTGGCGTCCACGCGGCAAGACCGTCACCGGCCTCCGCGCGCACGCGACAGCTCATCCCGTAAGACTTGCCCTCCTGCGTGCGTGAGTAGTACCACCAGCCATTAAGGCGAGTTGGGACCGACATGTCGGTCTCCTGCACACGCGACTTGATTTCCTTAAAAATCGCGTCCGCGGTGCCATCAAGATCGGAGGTAAAAGCCTCCGTATAGGCATTTTCAGCCTCTAGGTATTCGATAACCTCGGGGTTTTCCTTATCGCGGAGCCACTCGAAGTTATCGGTGAAGTCCCTTCCGTGGAAGGACCGAGTCACCGGCTTCCGTTGTGCACGGGGTGCGGGCAAATCCTTTTTTGCAGGCTTGCCGACGGATGCCGAGTCCAAGGTCACTTCGCTCACGCAGGTTCTCCTATCCAGTCCGAGAAGCGGCGGCCCGACAGTCGTTCGTAGGCCTCGACGTACCGCTCGCGAGTTGCTTCCACAACACTACCCGGCAGCGCCGGCGGCGGAGTGCCCTCGTCCTTCTTCCAGCCGGACTTGGAGCAGGTCAGCCAGTTTCGGACGTACTGCTTGTCGAAGCTCGGGTTAACCGAACCCTCCTGGTAGGAGTCGGCTGGCCAGTAGCGGGAGGAGTCCGGGGTGAGAACCTCGTCGGCCAGCACCAGGTTGCCGTCGGAGTCGAGACCGAACTCGAACTTGGTGTCGGCCAGGATGATGCCGCGCTTAGCAGCCAGTTCAGCAGCCTGGGTGTAGATACGCAGGGTGGCATCGCGCAGTTCTTCGGCACGCTTCTGCCCCAGGGACTCCACAACGGCGTCGAAGGAGACATTCTCGTCGTGCTCGCCCAGTTCGGCCTTGGTGGCCGGAGTGAAAATCGGTTCTGGCAGCTTGGAGCCCTCGACGAGGCCCTCTGGCAGCTCAATGCCGCAGACAGTGCCGTTTTCCTTGTACTCGACGAGACCCGAGCCGGTTAGGTAGCCACGTGCGACACACTCGAATGGCAGCATGTCCAGCTTCTTGCACACCAGCGCACGGCCGAGGCACTCTTCCGGAATGCGCTCATCGTCAGCCGGGCCAGCCATATGGTTCGGAAAGTCGATCTCGTCGAAGAAGAACACGCTCATCGCGGTGAGCACTCGACCCTTGTCAGGAATCGGGGTCTCCAGAATGTGGTCGAAGGCAGAAATACGGTCACTGACCACAAGCAGTAGAGTCTCAGGGTCAATCTCGTAGATTTCCCGGACCTTGCCCGCGGAAAGATGGTTATACGAGGAAAGTTCAGGTCGCATGGCGATAAAGTCTAAACCCCTATACGCCTTTGCACTCTATTGATACCTCCGGCCACCACCCCAACTAGTGGGGATTGACGCAATTACCGTCGTCAAGCGGGAAAAATTTTGAGATTCCGGACTACTGCCCATCGAATTTTTCACAGGTAAACGACGGTGTTTATCCCTCACCGCCCCCGCTCGGTAGATGACTGGGCAAAAATATTTCTAAAAACGTGACAGAAAACACCGATACCAGTATTGTCTAAATTTAGTAATTCACGTCACACTTCAAGGATTTTGAAGGGAACAATCACATGGCAGCTCAGGCCAACAATAACTCTCTGCGCCGCGCAGTCGTCGTCGGCGGTAACCGCATTCCATTCGCTCGTTCTAATAAGGAATACGCTAACGAGTCGAACCAGGACATGCTGACCGCTGCAATCGACGGTCTCGTCGCCCGCTTCGGTATCGGCGGCGAGCGCCTCGGTGCAGTCTCCGCCGGCGCTGTGCTGAAGCACTCCCGTGACTTTAACCTCACCCGCGAGTGTGTCCTCGGCTCCGCACTGGCGCCGGACACCCCGGCTTTCGACATTCAGATGGCATGTGCCACCGGCATGGAGGCCCTCAACTCTGTCTCCAACATGATTAAGCTGGGCCAGATTGACTCCGCTATCGCCGGCGGTGTGGACACCACCTCCGACGCTCCGATTGCTGTCAACGACCGTCTGCGCAAGATCCTGCTGGAGGCCAGCCGCCAGAAGTCCACTCTGGACATGGCAAAGGTCTTCCTGAAGGCCCGTCCGTCCGACCTGGCTCCGGATACTCCGTCGACCGGCGAGCCCCGCACTGGCCTGTCCATGGGGGAACACCAGGCCATCACCACCGCCAAGTGGGGCGTTACCCGAGCTGAGCAGGATGAGCTCGCCGCCGCTTCCCACCAAAACATGGCAAACGCTTACGACGAGGGCTTCTTCACTGACCTCGTCACCCCGTACAAGGGTGTTTCCCGTGACACCAACATGCGCCCGGACTCCACCCCGGAGAAGCTGGCCAAGCTCAAGCCAGTCTTCGGCCGCGGCCTGGAAGCAGAGCCGACCATGACCGCCGGTAACTCCACTCCGCTTACCGACGGCGCCTCCGCCGTCCTCGTCTCCACCCCGGAGTGGGCCGCTGAGCGCGGTCTGCCGGTGCTTGCCGACGTCGTCGATTCCGAGGCAGCCGCAGTTGACTTTGTCCACGGCGACGAGGGTCTGCTGATGGCTCCGGCTTACGCCACCCCGCGCCTGCTGGCCCGCAACGGCTGGACCTTCGACGACTTCGACTTCTTCGAGATCCACGAGGCTTTCGCCGGCACCGTCCTGTCCACCATGAAAGCATGGGAGGACGAGGAGTTCTGCCGCACCAAGCTCGGATTGGAAGGCCCGCTGGGCTCCATTCCGCGCGAGAAGCTCAATGTCAAGGGCTCTTCCCTGGCAGCCGGCCACCCATTCGCCGCTACCGGCGGCCGCATTGTGGCAGCCCTCGCCAAGATGCTGCGCCAGAAGGCAGACGAGACCGGCAAGACCACTCGCGGCCTGATCTCCGTCTGTGCCGCAGGCGGCCAGGGTGTTGTTGCAGTTCTCGAGGCTCGCGTCTAAAAGCGCACCACCGATAAAGACACTTTTACTTTTATTTACAAGGTTTACTGACAAGGAGAATTTTCCATGGCCGATAAGTACCAGGAACTCGTCAACGGTGGTCCGCTCACTGGACTGGCTAAGGCCGCTGGCCTGCCACAGCCACCGTTCCTGCGCCGCCACAAGCCGGGCGGTCCGCTGCTGAACAACGACAAGGTGCTCGTCACCGGCGAGGGTGCAGATGCAGACGCAGTTGCAGCTCAGCTGACAGAGTGGGGCCTGCAAGTTCGTCGTGGCAACGCCGCTGACGACAAGATTGGTGCCATTGTCCTCGTCGCCACCGAGGCTAAGCGCCCGGCAGAGCTGCAGGGCCCAGTGCTCGCTGCTGCAAAGCACATGCGCAAGCTGGACAAGGGCGGCCGCATCGTCACCGTCTCCCGCGCCAAGGATGCTCACCACAACGCAACTCCGGCCGAGATTGCTGAGAACGCTGTCGCCGGTGGTATCGAGGGCCTGATCCGCTCCCTCGGCCACGAGGTTCGTGGCGGCTCCACCGCTAACGGCATCCTCGTTGCTCCGGGTGTCTCAGTCACCGCACCGTCCGTGATTTCCTCCCTGCACTTCTTCCTCTCCGGCCGCTCGGCCTTCATCGACGGCCAGTTCCTCCGCGTCTCCTCCGACGCTGGTGAGATTCCAACTGACTGGGATAAGCCGCTGGCTGGCAAGGTTGCCGCTGTCACCGGTTCCGCCCGTGGTATCGGCGCCGCTATCGCTCGTCAGCTCAAGGCTGACGGCGCAGAGGTCATCGTCATCGACGTTCCGCAGGCTGGCGAGGCGCTGTCCAAGGTTGCCAACGAGCTCGGTGGCCTGGCTCTGCAGCAGGACATCACTGCCGACAACGCCGGCAACGCCATTGCCGATGCTGCTGTGGCCCGCTACGGCCGCCTGGACATCGTCATCCACAACGCAGGTATCACCCGCGACAAGATGTTCGCCAACATGGACGACGCCAAGTGGGGCTCGGTCATCGCCGTCAATATCGAGTCTCAGTTGAAGATGAACGAACAGCTGCTGAATCACAAGGCCTTCGAGAAGGCTCCGCGTATTGCCACCATGGCTTCCACCTCCGGTATCGCCGGTAACCGCGGTCAGACCAACTACGCCACCTCCAAGGCCGGTGTTATCGCAATGGTTGAGGCTTACGCTGAGGAATTCGCTAAGCGCGGCGGCAACATCAACGCTGTTGCTCCGGGCTTCATCGAGACCGACATGACCGCTGCTATTCCGTTCGTCAACCGCCAGGTTGCTCGACGCGTGAACTCGCTGCAGCAGGGCGGCCAGCCGGGCGATGTCGCCCAGGCAATCGCCTTCTTGGTCTCCGACCGCGCTCTCGGCGTCAATGGCCACGTCCTGCGCGTCTGTGGTCAGAACATCGTCGGTGCCTAAGCGAAGCCACGGCTTCCGCATAGGCTCCCGATAAGGAGGAAAGAGGAAAACTTATGGCAAAGACCCTGGATGCCATTCCCAATCTGGTTCCGCTCTACGCCAAGGCAGCTGCCGGTTCGGCGAAGAAGCGCCCGAACTCCACCGAAATCAAGGTCGATGAGCTAGTGGTCAAGGGCGTCACTGTCGACGCTGACCGCGACCAGGACTTCCGCGACGTCGTTGGCGCCCCGAAGTCTGAGCAGGCTTTCTTCGGCCACATCCACGCCCTGATTATGCCCATTCAGATGGAACTGATGGCTGCGGATGACTTCCCGCTGCCGATGATGGGCCTGGTCCACACCGAGAACACCTACCGCGAAATCTCGCCTGTCACACTCGGTGGCAAGGTTGATATCTCGGTGAAGGTTGCCACATTCCGCGCTCACCGCTCGGGCACTGAGGTTGTTCTGGAGTCGACCGTTGTATCGTCCACATCCGGCGCCACCTTGGTCGAGGAGCAGTCGGTGTACCTGGCCAAGGGCGTTCGCCTGAAGGATGCCGAGGGCTTCGAAGAGGTCCAGGCACAGCGCGAGGCCATCAAGTCCGGCGCCGAGACCATCAAGCGCGAGCAGTTCAAGGTCCCCTTCCCCACTGCTCAGTGGAAGCTGGCTGGCAACACTGGCCGCAAGTGGGCCAAGGTTTCCGGTGACTGGAACCCGATTCACATCACCTCTGTCTCCGCGAAGGCTCTGGGCATGCCGGCAGCGATTGCACACGGCATGTACACCGCCTCCCGCGCGTTGGCTGAGGCACAGGTTCTGCCAGGTCAGTCGTACGAGTTCCAGATTTCCTTCGGTGCGCCGGTCGTTCTGCCGACCACCATCAATGTCGCACTCACCCACACCGGTGACGGTGCAGGTGCTGCTCACAACCTGACTGAGGGCAGCTCTAACATCGGCCGTGCAGTCAATATTGTCGCGTGGGATCGCAAGAAGAAGCGTCCGCACTTCACCGGAAGTGTTCGTCCGTTGAAGTAGTTGATGCGAAAGCGCTGTAGAAAACGCCGCGTTTTGGAAAACCAGTCTCCTCATCGACTGGGCCTTTCCAAAGCGCGGCGGTTTTGTTTTCCCTGTTGTGCTTTTGCCCAGGGCACGACTGGAGCCCCCTCCGAGAGACACCGCCGTCTCCCCCCCCCCGGCCGGCAACCCCGCCGCTTTCCCGCCTTGAAGATCAGCTGCTGGGTTTTTCCGCCGTTAATGCAGAGTCGCGGCTTTACTTCGCAATTGCGTGACTAAGCACTTTTCAACCGCATGTAGGCAACGCCTTGTTGACATTCCATTCACTCCCCTATTTTATGTTCAATTCATTGAACATAGGAGGTAATTGAGTGTCTTCACCATCGAAGACGCCGCTGACTTTCACGGAACTCCCACCGGAGGAGTCACCCCGAATCGTGTACTTCTCCAGTGCTTCTGAAAACACTCACCGGTTCGTCCAAAAGCTGGCTCAACCAGCAGCACGCATCCCGTTACATCCGCGAAAAGACGGAATGATTCGCGTTTGCAGCCCATTTGTCCTGATCACACCGACTTATGGTGGCGGATGTCGGCGCCGCGCGGTACCTAAACAAGTCATCGCTTTTCTCAACGACGAAACCAACAGGAGTTTCATCCGCGGTGTCATCACCTCGGGCAACACAAATTTCGGCTCCGACTTTTGCATAGCCGGAGCCATCATTTCTGCAAAATGCCAGGTTCCGGAGCTATACCACTATGAGCTACTGGGGACAGACCACGATGTGGAAAACGTCAAAGAGGGCCTGGAAAAATTCTGGAGGAGCGCTACTTCTTGAACATCTACAGCTATTCAACTACGCCACCGTCTTTTCGAAAGGACCCAGTTGCCCGCCTTCGGCCGATCAACTGGAACCGAGTGCAAGATGACAAAGATCTCGAAGTGTGGAATCGCCTAACAGCAAATTTTTGGCTGCCCGAAAAAGTCCCGCTGTCCAATGACCTTGCAGACTGGCGACGTCTCACCGATCTAGAACGCGAGCTGACCATGAAGGTCTTCACCGGACTGACCATGCTCGACACAGTCCAGGCGTCTGTCGGGGAGATTTCCCAAATTCAAGATGCCCGCACCGAACATGAAGAGGCCGTCTACACGAATATCGCTTTCATGCAAGCAGTGCATGCAAAGTCCTATTCTTCAGTATTTTCTACGCTGTCCAATACCCCTGACATCGACGCTGCCTACCAATGGGCAGTCGCCAATGACATCCTGCAGGCTCGGTCAAAAGCTGTGCTCAAACACTATTACGGCGACGTTCCACTCAAGCGAAAGGCGGCAGCAACGCTTCTTTCATCCTTCTCGCTTTACGCCGGCTTCTACCTCCCGCTGCACTTCGCATCACGAGGCATCCTGACCAATACCGCCGACATGGTGCGCCTGATTCTGCGTGACAAAGCCGTTCACGGCTATTACTCCGGCTACAAATTCCAGCGAGGCGTAGAAACTTACGACACCGCCACGCAAAGACAGATGAAGGCTTTCGTCTTCGAGCTTCTCGACGATCTATACCAGCTCGAACTGAGGTACTCCGAAGCCCTATACCAACCACTCGGGCTTTACGACGACGTTGCCAACTTCATTCGATACAACGCCAACAAAGCGCTCATGAACTTGGGATACCCGCAGCGGTTTAACCATGAAGAGACCGCCTTCAAGCCCGAAATTCTCGCCGCCCTCACCCCGGGGTCAGATGAAAACCACGACTTCTTCTCCGGTTCCGGCTCCGCATATGTCATCGGAAAAGCCGAAGACACCGCAGATGAAGACTGGGATTTCTAAAACCGCTTTCTTCGTCACTCATCCTAAGAGAGAAACATTCGCGCGGTTCGGTTCCCGCCGTTAGGCTCAAATTCATGACTGTTTCCATCTCGGCCATGATCGCGCTTAACGACGACCCCCGCGCCGCTGCGCGGTTTTACGCCGAAGGTTTTCACTCCAACATCAAGTCCAATTCCACCTCGCTCACCATCGGCGGTATGGACTTTGAGCTCATTGAAGATGCGGAACGCCAGCTAACCCCTGCTGTGTCTTTTATGGTGCGTTTTGCCCCTGGTCAGGAAAACCAGCTGCGCAGACTGTGGGGGCATCTGATGGCGGGTGATGAAACCATCAGCGGTGGTGCTGCGCTCATGCCGCTGACCAGCTACGATTTCTCGCCGCTCTTTGGCTGGTTGGTCGACGGCAATGGGGTCAACTGGCAACTGATGGTTGATCCATCACCCGGCGGGGCTGCAAGCACGGACGCTGCCGCAAAGACAGCGAATCCCACCGTTATTCCCTACTTCATGTGGACAGGCGACGAACCACAGGCTGCCGCCGCCACCGAGGTATACAACCAGCTTTTCGGGTCAGAGAGTTTCATGACGCTCGACTCGCCGGGCATGCACAATTTCACCTTCGGCGACGGTGTGGCGATGCGCCTCTCCAGCGATTCTGCCGAAGAGGTCGAAAGCGCCTGCCAAGCGCTTGGCCTAACAGGCGCTGAGGTTGCCGAAGGCACGGAAGCCGTCGTCAAGCCCGGAGTCCAGCCTCAGCCTGACCGATTCGGCGTGTACTGGACGCTCTAGCGTTACTTACGGGTCAACGCGATTGTCGCGCCGACGACCAAGACCAGAAGCACCGCCCCCATAGAGAACCACATCATCTTCGAGGAGCCGTCATCCTCGTTTTCTTCGGTGGCCTTCGGATTCTGCTGGCTACTAGTCGGGGTTTCGCTACTTGGCGACTTGTGCGCGACCTGTTCAAAAGCTGGGCCCGGAATCTTCTCGCCGACCAACTCCGTGGTCAGCTGGTAAGTCACCGGGACGTTTTGAACATCCGCGACATCGTGGGATTTACCGGCGCCCCAACTGTTGTTGAAGAAGACAACGATGTACTGGTCACCATCCAGCCACGCTCTTTCAGCCTCGTAATCGCCCGACTTTTCACCATCTTCGCCAATCCGATTGCGGTAGTTAATCCGGGCCGAGTTACCAAATGTTGTCTCTTCGCCGATCTGGTGTTCATTTACAGGACGGGTTTCCTCGCTACCGGCGAGTTGGCGTGCCGAGTTCAGCGTCTTGATATCCAGGCCGGAGATCTGTGCAAGCTTGTCCGCTTCTGGGGCGTCAATGAGTTTGACGGCGCCGCGGAGCTGCTGCCCATACTCGGACTTGATCTTGTACACGTGCGTCTCACCAGGAACAATGTCGGCCGTGACGCTGCTGATGTTGTCGGCAGTCAGTTCCGTGGCGTCATCGAACCACGAACCTGGGGTGACCTTCTTAGCCTGATCTGCTTCCGGTGTCGCGGGCGGAGGGTTCAAGCTCTCCTTGTCGGACGGGAACGCCTCCGGCACATCGGTCAGGTTTTCGTTGGCGAAACGCTTGATGGTCACTTCTGCAGGAATGTCCTGACCTTCGAAGGGGCCGCCCTTTCGGGCCACGGAGAACACCATATTGCCCGACTTACAGTCCCCCTCCGCTCCTCCGGACTGCTTGGTTGTTATCGATGCGAAAAAGGGGCCATTGGAGTCGATGATGCCATTGCCGAAATCATTGGCAAGGAAGCAACTGCTGTCGTCCAAATGCATAGTGAGCGCGAAGTCGCGGACATCTAGGTCCATCAAAGTCGCGCCTGACGACGCTCCCGGCACGGTGGCCGCACTAATTGCAAGCCGCTCTCCCTCAGCAACCGGGACGGAGAAGTACTCAGCACCGTCGCCTTCCTGATTACTGATGCTGCGCTCGGACTCAGGAGTCTTTTCCCGCAGCTTGGTCGAGAACGTTTCCACGTCGGCAGGCACCTGGGTAGCGCTCGTAGGAGCGTCGCCGCCCTGTATCTCTTGCGCGCTGGACTGCGCGGTGCGTGCGGTGCGGGTCGCCAGCGTCTTCATGGACTCAGTCAGCGAATCGGAGTCCTGGGCGTCTAGGTACTCGCCGCCTGTGACCTCAGCAATGCACTCCAGTTCAGCACGTGCGCCCGCATCAACGAGGAAACCAACTGTGTTGATGACCAGATCAATGCCCTGCTGCTTGAGTTCTTTTGCTACCTCGCACACCGGTGGCGGAGCACAGGTGTCCTCACCATCGGAGACCAACACAATCGAACGTTGCCCTTCTTTCGGCAACTCATCGGCAGCCTGACGCAGCGCAGGCCCCATCGGGGTGTGGCCGGAGGCTTGGATCTTTCCTACTTCAGCAGGAATCTTCGCCGAGTTGCCAGCCTGCACGGGCAGCAGCGTGGTGATGTCCTGACAGCCAGCTTCCCGCTCCTCCGGCGAATTGCCGACTTCCGTGCCGTAGACCATGAACCCAATTTCGGAATCCTCTGACACAGATCCCGCGAACTTACTCGTCGCGTCCTTCGCTGCCTCCATTCGGGTTTGGCCACCCGCATCGTCGGCAAGCATTGACCCTGAAGCATCCAGGATCACCATGGTTGGCGAGATAGTACTCGCAGCCTCTTGCGCCTGTGCACGCCCTGCTGTGATTCCCGCAAAAGAGCCTACGAGCACCAGCAACATGGAAATGGTGAGCACGACCGCCGAGAGTTGTCTTGTTCTGATCATGTGGTCGGTTCCTTTTCTTCCAGCGTGAAAAGAACGTTACCCGACAAAAGGTGTGTCTGATTCTCAAGATAATGACTGAGCAGACACCAAAAATTACGGACTCCACACGTGAATACGGGCTGCAAATGTGAAACTGTGCGAGTTTATGACACTTTCAGGCCATTTTTCGGGCCATTTTTGACATAAACGCAGTCAGTAACTCGGATCGACCCGCCGACGCTGCCATAAACGCGGTCAGTAACTCGCATTGAGGTAAGTATCGAAGGCGCCCACCCGCCGACGCGCCGGTCGGCACGCCGAGCGGGCACACTTTTCGCCTATTAACCAGCTCCCCTTAGCGGGACTCCAACCACGCCAAAATGTCGGCGTAGACCTCTTCCTTATTCAACTCGTTGAGAATCTCATGGCGACCATCCGGGTAGACCTTAAAGCGCACGTCCTTCTTCCCCGCGTTCAGATATTTGCCCACAACCTCAGTCACACAGGCAGCACCACCCGCCGGATCAACGGCACCGGAAACCACGAAAAGTGGCAGATCATCAGGCGCTTTCTCATAGGCTTCAGACGAATTCGCGTAGTGCGTGCCGACGAGAAGGTCGCGGAAAAAGGCATTGGTGGGAACGAAACCACACTTGTCGTCCGCAATATAAGCATCGACAATCTTGTGGTCGCGGGTGAGCCAATCAAACTTAGTGCGGCGCTCAAAGCCCTTGTTGTAATCAGCAAAGGTGAGGGTGTTGAGCAGCTTGCCCGGCGCGGTAGGACGAATCTTAGCCAGCAGGTTTGCAACCTTCATTCCCGCATCGCCCTTAGCTCCTGGCCACGACACGGTGCCCATGATAATGACGCCGGTAAGCCCCTCGCCGTACTTGGCGATGTAGTTACGAGTCAGAAGCGAGCCCATGGAGTGGCCGAGAATATAATGCTTGCTGCCTGGGAATTCTGCATCAACGTACTGGCGCACTGCGTGGAGGTCTTCGAGAATTAGATTCCAGCCACCGTAGTCAGCGAAGTAGCCCGGGATGCCAGCATCCGTCTTGGTCATACCGTGGCCGCGATGGTCATGCGCGACGACGGTATAGCCCTGGGATACGAGGTACTCGGCGAATTTAGCGTAGCGGTTGGCGTACTCGACCATGCCGTGGACAATCTGCACCACTCCCTTAGGAGTAATGGGCGCGCCCTTGTCATTTTCTGGGACCCAGCGCAGCACATTCAATGTGGCACCTGGGCGAGAAAGCGAAGTCCTAACAGCCGATGTCACGTCGGGCACCTTTCGCGTAGAGGTTTCGATACTTATCGCTCATCGTACCGAGGAACTTGGCTGCTCACTGGTGGTGTCGCCAACAAACGAAGAAAAACTCTGCCACCAACGTGACAGAGTTTTTCAAAGGTACTTACGTTTGCGCGTTTCGCGTTTCACGTTTCGCGCGTGAAGCACGTGAAGCTACAGAATCTCGCCCGGCTTGTAGGCTGCGGCCTCTGGGTACTTGTCCACGACAGCCTGCACGCGTGCAACCACGTGGTCAACCTGAGATTCTGCGGCACCGATGAAAGCGTGGCGGTCTGCCAGAGCGTCGGCAAGCCCTGCGGCATCCAGCGGGAAACGCTCATCTGCAGCGAGACGCTCGGTGAGATTCTGCTCGGCGCCCTTTTCGCGCATATCCAATGCGGTGGCGACGGCGTGCTCCTTGATAATCTCGTGGGCTTCCTCGCGGCCCATACCAGCGCGGACAGCTGCCATGAGAATCTTGGTGGAGGCGAGGAACGGCAGGTAGCGCTCCAGCTCACGGTCAATCATGGCCGGGAATGCACCGAACTCGGACAGGACGGTGAGGAAGGTTTCAAACATGCCGTCCATGGCGAAGAAGGCATCCGGCAGCGCAACGCGGCGGACCACGGAGCAGGAAACGTCGCCTTCGTTCCACTGAGTACCGGCGTACTCGGAGAGCATGGTCATGTAGCCACGCAGAATGACCTGGAAACCGTGGACGCGCTCACAGGAGCGGGCGTTCATCTTGTGCGGCATGGCGGATGAACCGACCTGGCCTTCCTTGAAGCCCTCGGTGACAGTCTCATTACCGGCCATCAGGCGGATGGTGGTGGCCAGCGATGCCGGCCCTGCACCGAGCTCGACAAGCGCGGACAGAGCGTCGAAGTCGAGGGTGCGCGGGTAAACCTGACCGACGGAGTCAAAGACGCGGTCGAAGCCGAGGCCTTCAGCGATTTCGTTTTCCAGGGAGGCCAGTGCGGACTCGTCACCGTCAAGCAGATCCAGCATGTCCTGGGCGGTGCCCATCGGGCCCTTGATGCCGCGCAGTGGGTAGCGGGAGATCAGGTCTTCTACGCGCTCGATGCCCAGCAGCATCTCGTCCGCAGCGGAGGCGAAGCGCTTGCCCAGAGTCGTTGCCTGCGCGGCGACGTTGTGGGAACGACCTGCCATGACCAGCGACTGGTACTCGGAGGCTTTCTCGGCAGTGCGGGCGGCAACGGCAACGGCCTTGTCTCGCACGACCTTCAGCGACTGCAGAACCTGCAGCTGCTCGACGTTTTCGGTCAGGTCACGCGAGGTCATGCCCTTGTGAATGTGCTCGGTGCCAGCCAGTTCACAGAACTCTTCAATGCGGGCCTTCACATCGTGGCGAGTAATACGCTCACGGGCGGCAATGGAGTCGAGGTCAACCTGGTCGATGACCTTCTCATACGCCTCGACAGTGCCGTCCGGAACCTCAATTCCGCGGGCGACCTGGGCCTTCAAAACTGCAATCCAGAGCTTGCGCTCGAGAATGATCTTGTACTCAGGGCTCCACAACTCCGCCAGAGTCGCAGAGGCGTATCGGTTAGCAAGGACGTTTGCAATCTTCTTTTTCTCAGCCACGCCCTCAAGTATTCCATGACCACGGCATCCGCGGTTATCTAGGCCATGGATGACCACGCATTTCTTCCACGCCTTCGTTGAATTTGCGCATCAATCGCACGAACTCCACGAGCTCCGAGTCCTCCCAGTCATGCGTAATGTCATCGACGGTTTTCTTACGCGCCTCGATTTCCCGGTGCAGCAGCTCTAGCCCCTTGTCGGTCGCGCTATGCACCTTCGCGCTTGACGACGGCGCGGACCTCTTCGCGATATACCCCTGCCGCATGGCGGCGGCCAGCTGGCGGTGCACCGTAGAAATGTCCAGCCCCAGCGCATCGGAAAGCTCGGCGACTGTCATATCCGGCTGCGCTTCCAGCCGTGCCAGTAGTGCTGCGGCGGAGCGATCCAACAGGATGTCCTTGCGATGTGGTCGGTAGCCGCTGGAGCTCACCCGGGATAGCAGCATGTTCTCGTAAACGAGCGCGGCTAGGTCGTCGTTTCGCACGATGGCAGTCAATCCTCTTGTCGCCTATATGTCGGCCCTTTAATGGGCCTGCGGGATGTATCTGTTTGCTGAACAGCTCCTATTCTAGCGCGCCGCGGATGGGGTTAAGGCCGAAAAAGTGCGTTTGCATCATACAAACCAATTGTTATAATTCGACCCCTAACTGCATTTTTGCATAATACAAATGCCGGGAAGCAGTTTTGCCACAGCACTAATTCCACGATCGTTTCCAAACGAGAAAAGAGACCGTATTTTCAGCATGACAACGCATACGACCACGCAGAACAGGCGCAGACAGAACGAGCAGCACGGGCAAGACAAGCTCTTCTCCCCCGCGTTCGTCATCAGCTGGCTGATTAACTTCAGCATGTACCTGGTGTTCTACCTTTCAATCACGGTCATGGCGCTCTACGCCGTCCAGCGCTTCTCCGCCTCAGATGCCGCCGGTGGCTTCGCTGCCAGTTCTTTCGTGGTCGGCGCCACCATCGCGCGTCTCTTTTCCGGCTACTTAGTGGACACCTTCGGTGGTCGCAGAATCATGCTTGGCTCGCTCGCTGTCATCGTGGCAGCCTGTGCCGCCTACATTTGGGCCGCATCCCTGCCGGTCCTGATTGCAATCCGCATCATCCACGGCCTGACCTACGCATTAGCTTCCACCGCCGTGATGGCCGCCGCCCAGACCGCTATTCCGGCTTCGCGCCGCGCAGAAGGAACTGGCTATATCTCGCTCGGCACCACCCTGGCCACTGCGATTGGCCCAGCTCTCGGCCTAGCCCTTATTGGCTCGGTCGGCTACAGCGTCCTCTTTGCCACAGCCCTCGGCCTGTCCATTGTCGGACTGGTGCTGGCACTCGTTCTGCCACAACACAACGGGCCCACCACTGCGGCAACCAAGGCCGAGGCCACCGAGGATTCGTCGGCAAGCGAGACGAAGCGCACATTTTCCTTCGATGACATCATGACGCCGAGAGTGGTGCCGATCGGCCTGTTCATGCTACTCATCGGCCTGGCGTATGCGGGCGTGATTACGTTTTTGAACCGATACTCTCAGCTGGGCGGCCTGACTAGGGGCGCCAGCTTCTTCTTCATCGCCTATGCGGTGGCGATGATGGCAGCACGCTTCTCGCTGGGACGCCTACAGGATCGCCGCGGCGACAACCCGGTAATTGCCATCGGCCTGGTGTGCTTCACCATCTCACTGCTTGTTCTGGCTTTCGCAACCACTGACTGGCACGTTATCGCCGCTGGCGCGCTTTGCGGCCTGGGCTACGGCACGCTGATGCCGGCGTGTCAGACCATCTCCGTGCACCTGGCGCCGGCGCACAAGTTGGGCACGGGCATCTCGACGCTGCTCTTGCTTGTCGACGCAGGCATCGGCCTCGGCCCAATCGTGTTGGGCTCGGTAGCTGCCACGATTGGCTTTGACAAGATGTACGCAGGCCTGGCGGTTGTGGTGGTTCTCGCGGCCGTTTTCTACTGGTTCGTGCATGGCCGCAAGCCCGTTGCACAACGCCATCGCGTGGATATTCAGAACTAATTGGTGTGCAGTCACTACTAATAAGTGTGCCGTCACTTTTTACAGGTGAATATCGGGCAAGGAACACCGATAACAGTTATGTGCGGTGAGTCACCTATACTTTCCTCATGACTGAATCCTCCACACCACAGAGCATGATTTCGATTGCCGGGGTGAATAAGTACTACGGCGACTACCACGCTTTGCGTGATATCAACCTGGAAATCCCAGCTGGTCAGGTCGTAGTTATCCTCGGCCCCTCCGGCTCTGGTAAATCCACACTGTGCCGAACCATCAACCGCCTGGAAACCATTGACAGCGGCGAAATTCGCATCAACGGCAAGCTTCTCCCAGAAGAAGGCAAGGAACTCACCCGTCTGCGGGCTGAGGTTGGCATGGTTTTCCAGCAGTTCAACCTCTTCAGCCACATGACCATTCGGGACAACGTCACGCTGGCCCCGCTGAAGGTCCGCAAGATCTCCAAAGCCGAGGCGCGCGAACGTGCTGACAAGCTGCTCGCCCGTGTCGGCATTGCGGAACAGGCCGACAAGTATCCGGCGCAGCTCTCCGGCGGTCAGCAGCAGCGCGTCGCCATCGCCCGCGCCCTGGCCATGGACCCGAAGGTCATGCTTTTCGACGAGCCCACCTCCGCGCTCGACCCGGAAATGATTAACGAGGTCCTCGATGTCATGACCGACCTGGCCAAGGGCGGCATGACCATGGTCTGCGTCACCCACGAGATGAGCTTCGCCCGCCGCGTGGCCGACCGCATCCTGTTCATGGCCGACGGTGCGGTTGTCGAAGACACCGACCCGGAGACCTTCTTCACCAACCCGCAGAGCGATCGCGCCAAGGACTTCTTGGCCAAGATCGTCGGACACTAGGCGGGGCTGGTCACCATGAAGCTTTCACTATTACGAGGAGGCCGGGAGCGCAGTTGCAACCGGGGCCGCCGAGGTGTCGTCGGCAAGCGAGTTGCGGCAGCTGTCGTAACTGTTGCCACGACGATGAGCCTTGCGGCCTGCGGTAGCGACGGGCCCCGAAACCTGCTGGCCGATATCGAAGCCGGGCACGTGACGCTGGGTACGAAGTATGACCAGCCGGGTCTCGGTGAGCGCACCCCGGATCGCGAGTTCGCGGGCGTCGACACAGATGTCTCCCGCTACGTCATCGAGCACATCGCCAACAAGAACGGTTGGGATGTGCCCGAGATGGAGTGGCGCGAGACCCCGTCCGCTCAGCGCGAGACGCTAATTAACAACGGCGAGGTCAACATGATCGCCGCCACCTACTCCATCAACGCTGGCCGCCTGGCTGCCGTCGACTTCGCCGGCCCGTACCTGGTCACGCACCAGGCACTGTTGGTGCGCGGTTCCGAGGGCATCCAGGGGCTTGACGACGTCGCCCCGGGCACTCGCCTGTGTTCTGTTTCCGGTTCCACCCCAGCGCAGAAGGTCAAGGACGCTCTGCCGGAGGTGCAGCTGCAGGAGTTCGATACCTACGCCGCATGCGCCGAAGGTGTGAAACAGGGCGTCGTCGATGCCCTGACCACCGATGCGACCATTCTCGCGGGCTTCGCTCAGCGCTACAAGGAACGCTTCGGCGATGACTTCCGCGTGGTCGAGCTGCGTAACCCCGATGGCTCCTACTGGACCAACGAGTACTACGGCATCGGTCTACCCAAGGGCGATGATGCCAGCCGTGAGGCCATCAATGAGGCGCTGGAGTCACTGTACGACACCGGTGAGCTGCAGAAGATTGTCAAGAAGCATTTGGGCGACAAGTTCGAGCTCGATGACAAGCCAGCAATCGGCGATTTGTCGTTCGTAGAGAAGAAGTAGGAAGGGGTGCGAGCAAACAATGAATCCAGAACTATGGAGTGAAATGGGGCCGGAACTACTTCCGGCTTTCTGGGTAACCATCAAACTGACGATTGCCTCGGCGATTGGTTCCCTGATTTTTGGCACGCTTCTCACCGCTATGCGCGTGAGCCCTGTGGGAATCCTGCGTACCCTGTCGACCTGGTACATCAACATCGTCCGCAATACCCCGCTGACGTTGATTGTGCTGTTGGCTTCGATGGGTCTCTACTACAACTTGGGTCTGCTGCTGGCTGCGGAGAATGACTCCTTCATTGTCAAGCAGAACTTCCGCCTGGCGGTGCTGGCGTTTGTTGCCTACACCTCGTGCTTTGTCGCGGAGTCCCTGCGCGCCGGTATTAATACTGTGCCGTTCGGGCAGGCCGAAGCCGCCCGCTCCCTGGGGCTAAGCTTCGGCCAGAGCTTCCGCTACATCATCTTCCCGCAGGCATTTCGTGGCGCTATCGTGCCGCTTGGCAACACCCTGATCGCGCTGACCAAGAATACAACGATTGCCTCGGTAATCGGTGTGGCTGAAGCGTCGCTGCTGATGAAGACCATGACCGAAAACTACGCCAGCGATATCCTGATTATCTTCGGCATCATCGCTGTCGGCTTTATTATTCTGACTCTGCCGACCGGCCTGTTCTTCGGCTGGGCTGGCAAGCGATGGGCGGTGAAGCGCTAATGGCTACTCGCGCAACAGTTCTTTACGACGCGCCGGGCCCCAAGGCTCAGCGCTTCAACCGAACCCTCACCTGGATCGTGGCTGCAATCACCGTTGCGATTCTCGCCTGGGTGGGAATGAAACTGGCCGACAAGGGCCAGTTCGAGGCCAACAAGTGGTCGTTCTTCCTCGAATCCACAACCTGGACCACATACATTCTGCCCGGCCTGGTCAGCACCATTGTCGCGGCTGTGGTCTCTATCGTGTTGGCTCTGGTAATTGGTGCTCTTCTGGGCGTCGGCAGGCTGAGCCCGGTCGCGCCGGTGCGCTGGCTGTGCTCGGTGATTGTCGAGTTCTTCCGCGCCATCCCGGTGCTGGTGCTCATGCTGTTCGCCTACTCGGTGTTCGCCATCTGGCAGCTGTTCCCGTCGAATTACCTCGGCTTTGCCGCTGTTGTGTTTGGTCTGACCATGTACAACGGCTCCGTCATTGGCGAGACTCTGCGCTCCGGCATCGAGTCGCTACCGAAGGGTCAGCGAGAGGCCGCGATTGCGCTGGGGCTTTCCCACCGCCAGACGATGGTCACCATTTTGCTGCCGCAGGCAGTCGCCGCCATGTTGCCGGCGATTATCTCGCAGATGGTCATTGCGCTGAAGGACTCCGCGCTGGGCTACATGATTGGCTACGTCGAAGTGGTTCGCTCCGGTCGCCAGCTCGGCGAGTACTACGGCGCCATGATTCCATCGCTGGTCGTCGTGGCAATCATTCTCATCGCCATCAACTTCGGCCTGGCCAACCTTGCCGAGCGCATCGAAAGCCAGCTCCGCGCCGGCCGCGCCCGCCGCAACATCATTGCGAAGGTTCCGCATCAACGCGACGTGGGTGTCACCACTAAGGATGAAACCAATGTCGACTGGCACGCCGAAGGCCACCGAGATCTGCGTGGCACTCACGAGTAAAGCTCGCCGCATTACCCACGCATCCACATTCGCTTTACGACGAACATAGCGACGCCGCCCACGGAAACTACTTTTGGTTTCCGCCGGGCGGCGTTTTGTTTGCTGATTTATTTACTTACGGCTGCGGTTTCCGACCGTCCATGTGACTCCGCCAGCAACAAGAGCGGAAACCATAACCAGCAGTATCAGCTCACTGACGCCAATATTGCCGCCAATCAGCGCTACGACTGTTAGCACGAGAAACCCAATGACTACGAAAACAAATAGAAATACTAGGCAAAGCATGAGCTTCGATTTCATTATTCACCATGCCCATGGTCATAGCGTCCACCCCTGTAGAGAGTAAACGTGTTATGCGGGTACTTCGCATTCACCTGACCCCACACAGGGATAACATTTTTTACCAAATACTTATGGCGCGCAAATCCGTTTGCGCCAGGTCGCGCAATAGCCTCTACGACATTTCCGATCTCCGCATTTGGGGATACGTCAGAAAATGTAGTGTTTAGATTTGTGACAGAGGTCACTCGATCACTATTCCAGCAAAAGCGTACTGACGTGTTCATACGATAAAAAGTATCCCCGAGTAAGGTCCTGGAATGATGCGTTCCAAACGCATTAGCACAACCGCTTGCCGCGCGTAGCGATGCAGCCGGCGCTATCGTCTCCGCCAATTTGACATTATTCGCCCGATAATCAGGGGTGACTGCTGCTAGCTCTGGATAGTCCTTCTTTAAAAGATTGACTTCACCATTACTGAGTGGACCTGAAGCTGCCTTTTCGACCAGATGCACTATTTCAATTGGATACTCATCCTTAGGCTTAATAGTGCGAACAACCGGTTGCGCATCGACCGGCGCTGCTAGGACGATGCTGCTAACCACAGCTGTCAAAGCTCCTACTACGAGTTTCTTCATGATACTCTCCTGAGATATTCTCAACAGACGTACTGAGAGTTTAGCAACTTTTCGGTTACATCCGGAACAATCCATAAAATTCCCCCAAAGCGAACTCAAGCAAAATGGGGATTATGCATCGAATTGTTCCCGTCGAAATATATCCGATGTATTCATACATACCCCTGAGACTGCCTCGGACAATTCGAGCTCATATCGAAGTTAGCCTTGGGGCTGAGCATCTTCAACCGACTCCTCTGGCCCCTCCGATTCCGACTTTTCGCCAGATTCGACCTCCCCCTCAACCACAACATCGGACTGAATAACCAGGCGTCCGTCTTCATCGTGGGTGTATTCAAAGCGCGGGAGTTCGTTGCCCTCTTCGTCGTAGCCCGGTGCGGGAGCTGCTTCATTCTCCTCCAGTTTCTCCGGAGTGTCGGCCTTGCTCCACTGTCGCGTGACCGGCTTGCGCACGGCCATATGGTCATCGCTCATGCCCTTGACCAGGGAGTACATCATCACAAAGTGGAGGAAGAAGAACGGCACACCAATGACAATCACTGCGGATTGCAACGCTTCCAGCGCAGTTTCACCAGAAATCAGCAGCAGAGAAGCAGCCACAGCACCGATCATGACGCCCCACAGCACGCGGTAAAAGGTCGGAGCCTTGTTCTCCTCACCGGTGGACATCATGTCCATGACCATCGAAGCCGAGTCGATGGAGGTGACGAAGAAAATCATGATTACAAAGAGCGCAAACACGCTGACAAGCGTTGTCAGCGGGTACTGCTCCAACAGAATAAAGAGTGCCGGTGAGGGGTCTCCGCCTTCGACAACTGGTTCAGTCAGAATTCCTGGCTGCTCATTTTCCAGCTCAAAACCTGCACGACCGAAGATGGAGAACCACAGAATCGACACGATTGTCGGCAGTGCAATCACACCGGCAATGAACTGGCGGACTGTACGTCCACGGGAAATACGCGCGATGAACATGCCCACAAATGGCGACCAGCAGATTGTCCAGGCCCAGTAGAAGACCGTCCAGGCACCCTGCTTCCAATTCGGGTTGACGTCGTAGGAGTCAGTCCAGAACATGACGCGCGGCAGCGCATCCAAGTAGACACCCGCCGTATCGACGGTCTGGCGCAGCAGCGTCAATGTCGGGCCCATCAGCAGCACGAAAACCATCAATGCCATGGCTGCCCAAATGTTCGCATTGGACAACACCTTAATGCCCTTGTCCAGCCCGCGAGCCACAGAAATCGAGGCAATCACAATAATGATGGCAATCAGAATGAGCTGCACCATCGAGTTTTCCGGGGTACCGATTACACGAGCAGCACCGGAGTTAATCTGCAGCGCACCCATGCCCACCGATACCGCGATACCGACGACGGTACCGATGATGGCGACGGCGTCGATAAGCTTGCCCGGCCATGAGTAGATGCGGGTGCCGAGCAGTGGCGCGAAGATCGATGAGACGCGCGGCGGGAGATGACGCTTGTAGATGAAGTAACCCAACGCGAGCCCCGGCAGCGCCATGATGACCCACATGTGAATACCCAGGTGGTAAATGGTAAATGCCATCGCAGTGTTCTGAGCTTCGCGGGTCATCGGATCTTGACCGAACGGCGGGTTGTAGGCGTGGTTAAGCGGTTCAGCCACACCCCAGAACATCAGCATGGAGCCAGTACCACCGGCGAAGAGCATGCCGAACCACTCAGCGATGGTGTATTCGGGCTCTTCGTCGTCATCGCCAAGCTGAATGCGGCCGTAGCGGGACACGAACAAGCCGATGAGGAAGATAAAGCTTGCCGAGACACCACCGATGAACAGCCAGCCCAAGTTAGATGTAACCCATTCGGAAGCAGCCGAGTAGGCATCCCGAGCTGTATCCCCCAGCACAACGGTCACTGCCACAAAGAGGACAATGAAACCCATCGCTGTCGTGAAGATCAACGGGTCGGTCGGCAGCTTCTTGAGAAATCCACCCGACTTCTTTTCGTGCGTATTTGCTTGTGGCGTTTGTGTAGATCCCATTGTCGGGGTCAGCGCCTTTCACTTCTAGATTGTCTGTCTTTAAAAGACAGCTCGGAAGACACATTCCTCCCAAGTCAGTTATCTACGTTACAAAAAGAAGCGGAGCCATTCTCAATATCCGAGCCCTTGCGCAGTAATTGAGACTTTTCCCTTCGAGTTCACGCTGGTTTAACTGAACGTCAAAGTGGAAAACCTATCGTTCGACTCCATGCAGCTTTCCCGTCGCAGCGCTCTACGTTTAGGCGCATCCACCGCACTTGCTACTTCAGTCACGCTCGCTCATGCCCCTGGAGCTGCCGCTTCAGTTACACCGGGTTCGCCGTCACTGGCCTCCCCAGGTCTATTGCGTTCTCGGCCACAGCTCACCCACGGCGTTGCAAGTGGCGATATCCGCGGCGACGGTGCATTAATTTGGGCTCGCTCAGACCGCCCCGCCCGCATGGTGGTTGAAACTGCTGCAACTGAGAGCTTCCAGAATGCCAAGGTATTCCGCAGCAACTCTCTGTTAACTCCGGACACCGACGGCACCGGACGTCTACGTGTCGTTGGTCTCGAGCCGGGACAGGAAATCTTTTACCGCGTCACGCTCGAAGAGGCAGATACTGGAATCTGCTCTGATCCCGTTATCGGCACCTTCCGTACTGCCCCCAACCGCGCATCCAACATCCGCCTGCACTGGTCCGGCGATGTCGCAGGACAGGGTTGGGGAATTAACGACGAGATCGGTGGCTACACCGGCTTTTCCACCATGCTGGAGCGCAATCCAGACCTATTCATTCACTCAGGCGACACCTGCTACGCCGACGGTCCGCTGGAGGAATCCGTCACGCTTTCCGACGGCACTGTGTGGCGCAACCATGTCACTCCGGCCAAATCCAAAGTTGCTGAAACCCTCGAGGATTATCGCGGCCAGTACTCCTACAACCTCATGGACAAGAACTACTTGGCCTTCAATGCGCAGGTTCCGCAGCTGGTCCAGTGGGATGACCACGAAACAGTCAACAACTGGTACCCCAACGAAGTCCTAGACGATGATCGCTATACCGAGCGCGATGTCAACACCCTGGCCAAGCGCGCCTACCAGGCTTTCCATGAGTGGCAGCCACTTGATCAGCAAATGGCTGTTGATGGGCGCGTATACCGCAAGGTTTCCTACGGCCCTTTGCTAGATATCTTCATTCTGGATATGCGCAGTTACAAGGGAGAAAATACTTCCAATAACCCGCGCTCGACAACCGAAGAACCAATCCTTGGCGAAAAGCAGACAAACTGGTTAATCGACTCCCTCAAGGACTCCCGCGCGACGTGGAAGATTGTTGCTAATGATCTACCGCTTGGAATCATCGTTCCCGACGGCGACGATGGTGACCAAGAAAGCGTATCCAATGGTGCCACCGGCGCGCCTGCAGGACGTGAATGTGAAATCGCCCGTCTGCTCAGCGCCATTAAGGATGTTTCAAATATCGTTTGGCTCACCGCCGATGTTCACTACACCGCGGCTCACCACTACAGCCCGGAGCGCGCACAGTTCACCGACTTCGCACCCTTCTGGGAATTTGTCTCCGGTCCTCTCCACGCGGGCGCTTTCGGCCCCAACGAAATGGATCCGACCTTCGGACCGAAGGTGGAGTACGTCCACGCACCGGGTAAGGACAATGCCAACGCCGACCCCACACAGGATTTCCAACACTTCGGCGAAGTCGATATCGACGGCGCCTCACGCGAGATGACTGTCCGTCTGCTCACCACCCGCGGCACCGAATTGTGGTCGACAACGCTGAAGCCGCAGGCGTAGGCAAGCTGTTCAACAGAGCGTGGCGGCAGCTACTAATTAGTGCGTTCCGCCACGCTTCACGACGGTCTCCTGCCCCGCCGCCTGCCAGGCCACAATGCCCCCGTCCAGGTTGATGAGCTCCGGCGTGACACCATCAGCCTCGGTATCGCTGGCCAGCAGCTCAATCGCCTGTTGCGAGCGGGCCCCCGAGTGGCAGTGAATGAGAACTCCCTCTGCCCCAGTTGCGACACCGTCAGCCTGCGCAAGTGCCTCATTCACAGCAGCCCACCCACGGCTGCGAATATCGCTGAGTGGCACAAGCACAGATCCGGCAATGGCGACCTCGGCGTGTTCTTCGGGTTCGCGTACATCGATGAGAGGCACTCCCCTGGCAAGAAGCTCGTGCGCCATGTTGGGACCGATGCTGCGCACGCTCTGCGCCGGGTCCTCTTCATCCTCGGACCACGATGCTGCACACACCTGCGCAATTTCAGTTAGGTCGGAAACGGGTTCGCGCTCCGGGTCGGCTGCAAAGGACAGTGTGCGGGTGGTTGCCTCCAGGGCGTCGATAAGCACGAGCTTGCCAACGGCGACCTTGCCGACACCAGTGAGCACCTTGATTGCTTCGACGACCATCATGGAGCCAATCTGTCCGACCATTGCGCCGAGGACGCCACCTGCGGCGCACGACGGTACGGAGCCGGGGTCGGGGATGTCGGGGTAGAGATCGCGAAGCATGGGGCCGTGACCTGGCCAGAACACGGACAGCTGCCCGGCGAACTGCAGAATCGTGGCCCAGACCAGCGGCGTTCCGGTCAGCTCCGCAGCATCGGAGGACAGGTAGCGCGTGGCGAAATTGTCCGCGCCGTCGAGCACTACATCGTGAGTGGCAAAGAGCTCTTCGGCATTGTCGACGCTCAACCTGCCGACAATTGCGGTCACCGATGCCTCGGAATCGAGGCGCCGCACAGCATCCGCGGCGGACTCGGCCTTCGGGCGACCGATGTCGGACTCGCGGTGAATAACCTGGCGCTGCAGATTGGACTCATCGACTACGTCATCGTCAATGATGGTGATGTGTCCGACCCCTGCACCGGCCAGGTACAACAGCGCAGGTGATCCCAAGCCACCAGCGCCGATAACGAGGACGCGGGAGGCTCGCAGGATTCGCTGCCCCTCGGCACCGAAGCCCGGCAGCGTAAGGTGCCGCGCGTACCGGCGAAGGTCGCGATCCGATAGATTGACACCCTGCTCAGCCATTACAGGGAATCCTGCTCGCGTGCGCCGCTGACGCGCTCGGTGATGATTCCCTCAAACGATGAACTCGCCTGAGCCAGTCGGCGCCGTGGAATGCGACCGGACTCGCGAGCAGTCAGACCCGCCTCAACGCCGAAGCGCATCGCTGTGGCCATGCCCACCGGATCATGTGCACGAGTCACGGCGGATGCCAGCAGCACTGCATCGCAGCCCAGCTCCATTGCCTGCGCTGCCTCGGAGGCGGTGCCGATGCCCGCGTCCAGGATGATGGGCACATTCGCGCGGTCAACAATCAGCTCGATGTTGTGTGGGTTAAGAATGCCCAGGCCAGTGCCAATCGGCGAGCCCGCCGGCATGACCGCCGCACAGCCCAGATCCTCCAGCCGCTTGGCCAGCGCCGGATCGTCATTGGTGTAGGCGAAAACGACGAAGTCGTCAGCCACCAGCTGCTCCGCAGCGGCGACCAGCTCGACCGGGTCCGGCAGCAGAGTGTCCTCGTCAGCGATGACCTCGAGCTTCAGCAGGTTGGTCTCCAGTGCTTCGCGGGCCAACTGCGCAGTCAACACCGCATCACGCGCGGTATAGCACCCCGCCGTATTCGGCAGCGCCGCGATACTGTTGCGCTGCAGAATCTCAAAAACGCTCTGCTTCGTGCCGGGCGTAAAGCGGCGCATCGCCACCGTAGTCAGCTCGGTGCCCGAAGCCACCAGCGCGCGCTCCAGCGTATCCATACTGGTCGCACCGCCAGTTCCCATAATCAGACGGGAGTTCAATTCCAACCCGCCAATGCGCAGCGGTTCCCGTGTAAGTTCGCGCGTCAGTTCGCTCGCCGCCCCGGTTTCGTTTTCCTGTGCGGACATATTTGCTTGTGCGGACTTCTCAGTCATCTCTAGCCTCCCTGAACTGCTGTCACGATGTCGATTGCACCTGCCACGGGCGTGGTCGCCCACTTGGCACGCGGAATCACCGCACCATCCACGGCTACTGCAATCCCCAGGCGGGTACCGTCCGCGGCAGTGCCGTCGTCGTTAAGCACGTGCCCCGTGTGCTTTGCGACGAGATCTGCGATCATCTCCCCCGCAGCCGGTGTGTAGCCTTCGCCATTGAGTGTTGTGGTGGACATAAGCAAGCCTCCTCTAGTCGCTGAAGCGGAATGGATTGACGGCGGAAAGAAGCGCCGGGTCGTTATCATTTTCTCGACCTGCGACGACATCGGCGGTGAGCTTGGAACCGATGGCCGTAAGCAGAATGCCGTGGCGGAAGTAGCCGGTGGACACGGTCAGTCCTGGAGCCACGCGACCAATCATGGGGACATCGTCCGGGGAACCCGGCCGGGCGCGGGCAGTCATCTCGTAGATTTCGCAGTCTAGAATGCCGGGCACCAGGCGGTATGCGTCGCGGAGTAGCTGGTGGACGCCTTCGGCGGAGACGCCGGTCAGGTCATCTTCACGCGAGGTAGCGCCGAGCACGACGGTGCCGTCAGCACGCGGGACGATATAAACCGGACGCCCCTGAACCACACCGCGAATAGTGCGGTTGACCAGCGGCTGCAGGCGCTCCGGTACACGCAGACGCAGCACATCCCCATAGACCGGGCGCAGTGGCAGATTCAGATTCTCCGGCAGACCGGTGATATCGGCGGTGTTCAACCCCGCAGCCAGCACGACCTCATCGGCGAGGTAATCACTTCCGTCTGCGCCGCGCAGACCGATGGCGCGGTCGGAAGCGTAGATAACCTCTTGCGCGCGGGTGCGGATGACGCGGTCTCCCAGGATGGTCAGCAGTGCGTCGGAGAGCAGACGCGGATTGACCTGGTGATCTCCTGGAATATCCACCGCACCAACACAGCCCGGCCCCAGTGCCGGCTCGGCCCGGCGCGCTTCGGTAGCTGTGATGCGGTTGATCTCCATACCCATGTCATGCTGTAGCTCAACGAGCTCGCTGAGTGTCTGTCGGTCGGCGGCATCACCCGCACAAACAAACGTGGAGTTTTCGATGTATCCGACATCGTGGCCCGATTCCTCAGCGATGGCCTGGGCAAAGTCGCGGTAGAGCTTGCCCGACTCAACCATCAGCGGATACAGCGTCGGCTGATCCCACACAACTTCGGCCACCGGCGCCAGCATGCCCGCTGCGGCGAAAGTTGCGCCGGAAACGGGCTCGGCATCGAGGACGGTTACATCGAATCCCTGACGGAGTAGCCTCCATGCCGTCGCTAAGCCGATAATGCCCGCGCCTGCGATAACAACGCTTGACGACGTGTCCCCTGCGCCGCCCTCACTTGTCGAGGCGGCACCCATAGCGGCAGCATTCACTGCCATTCCTCCCTCCGGCGGCATAACCCGCATCAGGTAAAAGCGGTCGGCGTTACTCGCCCTCTCAGCCAGCGGCATCTCATCGATGCCGAGCGCGGCTCCCGCGGAACGTGGTACTCCCCCATCATATGACTTCGGACTCTCCGCCACGACACCGCATCCGCAACCTCGCCTAGCATGGGGACATGAACGCCTCATCAGCTGCCACTCGCACAACACGACGCGCCCTGCTTGCCGACGCCCGCCTGTACCTCTGCACCGACTCGCGCGCATCCCGCGGTGATCTGCGCGAATTCCTGCACGCCTGTTACGAAGGCGGCACCGACATCATCCAGCTGCGCGACAAGAAAGTCGACACTCGCGACGAAATTGCCGCCGTGGAGACCCTCGCCGAGGTCGCCGCTGAACACGGCAAGCTCTTCGCAGTCAATGACCGCGCCGACATTGCCGCGCTGACCGGCGCAGACATCCTGCATGTGGGTCAGGAAGACCTCACGACCGAGCAGGCCCGCCAGATCGTTGGCCCCGAGGTTCTCATCGGCCGATCCAACCGAAATCTGGACATGTTCGCCGCCTCGCTTGCCGACGATGGCATCGATTACGCGGTAATCGGCCCGGTGTATGCCACCCCGACGAAGCCCGACCGTCAGCCTGTCGGAGTCGAGATGGTCCGTGAAGCTGCGGCACTGGTACGGAGAGTGCGGGCACAGGGATCAGCGGAGTCCCACCAGGATTCCGTGGCCGATATTGTGCGCCCACACGACCGCGGCGCAAGTGACCCCGTCAAGCCATGGTGGGCAATTGGAGGTATCAACGCCGAGACTGCTGGCGAGGTTATTGCAGCTGGTGCAGAGCGCATTGTGGTGGTTCGCGCACTGACCGAGGCAGAAAATCCGGAAGAGGCAGCGCGTGCCCTGCGCGCTGCGGTTACTGGAGTCGACGGAATCGACAGCCACGGCGACAAGTAACAATCAGCGACTACTCTCCGGCGAATGTCTCCAACTGCCGAATGGCACCGGAGACAATCAGGAGATCACCTGCGGAAATGCGGTCGTCGGCAAGCGCAGGGCGAAATCGCTGACCGCGCTTTTGCACGGCGACGACCGTAATCGGTGCGCTCTGGTTAATCTCCGCCACCGTCTTATCCAGGCAGTGGATTGGCGGCGCGACCTTGCCCACCGCGTAATCGCGGTCGAACTCCAAGAAGTCCTGAACCTTGCCGCCGATGAGGTGCGCGATGCGACGGCCGGTGTCGGCCTCCGGGCGGATGACGTGGTGTACACCGATCTGGCCCAGAATCTTGGCATGGGCCTGGTTATCGGCCTTTGCCCAAATCATGGGCACTCCCATATCCACCAGCGCGGACGCGGTCAGTAGCGATGCCTCGATGTCACTGCCGATTGCAATGACCACGCGTTCGGCTTCATCGACACCGAGCTGCTTCAGTACCTCCGGCATGGTGGTGTCGGCGGTGACCACATGGTCGAAGGTCGAAGACAGCTCCTGGACTACCTTTTCGCGATGGTCTACGCAGAGAACCTCGATACCACCAGCTACCAGCTCCTCGCCGAGCGCCTGTCCGAAACGCCCCATACCGAGGATGACAACAGGCGAAGAGCTGGCTTGGTTGGAGAAATGCTCTGCAAAACCAGCAAACGGGTTGAATTTCGAGTTAGCCAATGAAGGGCCTTTCTTCCGGATATTCGTAGACGCGCTGGCGTGAGCGCGCGGCCAAGGCCGTCGCCAAGGCGATCGGGCCAACACGTCCGGTGAACATCAGCACGATGAAGATTGCCTGTGCCGCCACCGGCAAGTCGGCAGTAATACCTGTGGAAAGGCCTACCGTGGCGAAGGCACTGACTACTTCAAAAAGGATTTGGTCAGTAGAAAACTGTGGCGCTAGGAAACTGACGGCGATTACTGCCAGGAATACCTGGCCAATACCGAAGGCAAGGACGACGAGGGCCTGGCGCAGCACCTTTGGGTTGAGGCGCCGCCGAGCCACGGACACGGAGGTGTCACCGCGAATCTCCGCGAGAACAGCGGCGAGAATGACTGCCGATGTCGTGATTTTCACGCCACCTGCAGTACCGCCGGTGCCACCACCAATGAACATGAGGAAGTCAGTGCCCAGCAGTGTCGATGGGTGGAAATCCGCGTAATCAAGTGCGTTGAACCCCGCGGTACGCGGGCTCACACCAGCGAAGAATGAGTTGAGTATCTTCTCCCCCGTGGTGAATCCAGACATGGCATTGGACCACTCCCCAAAAGCCACCATGAGCGTACCCAAAGCAATCAGCAGAATCGTGCCTTTAATGGTGAAGCGAGTAGTCAATGACCAGCGCTTAGGCAGCTGTCCTCGAGTGCGAACACTAAGCCACGCTTTCAGGTGCCGCCAGGACTCGAGCAAAACCGGAAAACCCAAACCGCCCACGATCAGGGCGAAGGCCAGTGGCAATAACACCCAGGCATCACTGAAGAATCCCATGACATTGTCGGTATACAGAGCAAAGCCGGCGTTGTTAAAGCCGGAGATGGCATGGAACAAGCCTTCCCATGCAGATCTTCCCCAGCCATACCCGTATCCGGAGTGGAACCGCAGCGTAAGTGCCACTGCCACAACAAACTCCACCAACAGGGTGAAGCTAACGGCAGCACGGACAACCCACGAAATCTCGCCCATGTCCATGCCGCGGCCTTCAACGCGGGCACCGGCACGTCGGTTAAGACCGAGCCTTCCCGCAACGAAAAGGCCAAAGAGTGAAGCCAAGGTCATGAACCCGAGACCACCCAGCTGAATCAACAACATGATGACGACCTTGCCGAAAGTTGACCAATGGGTGGCCGTATCTACGGTGATCAGGCCGGTCAGGCTTGTTGCTGAGGTGGCTGTGAACAGCGCATCAGACAGCGCCGTGGGCAAACACATATCCCCAGGGCTCGGGGCACACTGCCCCGTGGGATGGCTATTGGCCGCCGAAATCGGCAGCATTAACAAAACCGTGCCAGCGGTTATCAGGGCGACATAACACCACACCACCAAGGTCGTGGGACGAACTCCCCGACGTGATTTAGTGGTCTGCCGCGACAGCGTAATCACCATCGAAACGTTAGTCCTCGTGGCCAGCGATGTCGAGGGGAATGCTGGTATTCCGCCTCTACATATGCCCGGACTTATAAAGGAACTGCTTTACGACCCCAGACACCGTTGCGATATCCCGTACACAACCCGCATCCGATGCCCGCCCCCACGCCCTACCCCGCTTTGGCTACTGCGGAAACCTTGAGTTATGGTCAGATTCATGATGACACCCCTGATGAACACACCCGCGCCGTGCGGCGCACAGTGGTGGTGGCTCGCTTAAGTCCGCGAGCAACGTCACGTCATCTCATTAATGTCGACGGCAAACCCGTCAAGTACGAGCTCGCAAGAAGATAAATCTGGCGGGCTCTTTTCTTTTATCGGTTCGACGAAGAGAACCAGGGCCCGCTGAAATAAACAACAGCAACGAAAGGCCCTCTCAATGACTGATTACAACCCCAGCGCGGATGCCATCGCCAAGGCTGCGGCACCGACTGCAACCAGGGTGCCGTCGGCAAGCGTTAACGGCGCGGGCGAGGTGCGCGAAACCCTCTTGCCTGCATTTTTCGGTCGCTTCGGTGGACAGGAAGTGCCGGAGTTCCTGCTGCCAGCACTCGATGAGCTGGAAGCGGCTTACATCGAGGCGATGAGCGATCCGGAGTTCCAGCGCGAGCTGGAAGAACTGCGTCGCGATTTCCTCGGCCGTGCAACCCCGCTGTTCGAATGCCGACGTCTATCCACGCCGAACACGACGATTGTGCTCAAGCGCGAGGACTTGAACCACGGCGGCGCGCACAAGGGCAACAACGTGGTCGGTCAGGCGCTGCTGGCAAAGCGCATGGGAAAAACCCGCCTCATTGCTGAGACGGGTGCAGGCCAGCACGGCACGGCCACCGCGATGGCCGCAGCGCTGCTGGGACTTGAGTGCGAGATCTACATGGGCGCGCACGATGTCGCCCGCCAGCACCCCAATGTCGAGCGCATGGAGCTCATGGGCGCGAAGGTCGTTCCCGTCACCACCGGCGAGGCCGGTTTGAAGGATGCTATTGACGAGGCACTGGTCGAGTGGAGCAAGACTCTCGACTCCACTTTCTACCTGCTGGGCACAGCCGCCGGGCCGCACCCATTCCCCACTATCGTGCGTGAATTCCAGCAGGTCATCTCGGAGGAGTCACGCAGTCAGATGGTCGAGCGTTACGGCAAGCTTCCCGACGCTGTCATCGCAGCCGTCGGTGGCGGCTCCAACGCCATCGGCGCATTTGCTAACTACATCGACGACTCCGATGTCGCCCTCATTGGCGTCGAGCCTGCGGGTGAGGGACTCGACACCGATCGTCACGGCGCGCCCATCAATGCGGGCAAGACTGGTGTCCTTCACGGCATGCGCTCATTTGTCATGCTTTCCGACGACGGCGAGGTGTTGCCATCGCACTCCATCTCGGCGGGCTTGGATTACCCGTCTGTTGGCCCGGAGCACGGCATGCTGAAGGAGAATGGCCGCGCCAGCTATGTCGGAATTACCGACGAGGAGGCGCTGGAAGCGTTCCAGCTGCTCAGCCGCATGGAGGGCATTATTCCGGCGATGGAATCCTCGCATGCGCTGGCGCAGGCGATTAAGATTGCGCGACTCCGTGAAACCGACCCTGCCGCTGGTAGCGAGCTCGGGTTGCCGGTTCACGAGGGCGATGAGCCTTTGCTGTTGCTCGTGAACCTGTCGGGTCGCGGTGATAAGGATATGGAGCAGGTTCGGGAGTTCCTGAACCAGTAGGGGATGGCCAGAAGGGATTGTTTCCCCACTAGCTGACTAACAGGAACCGAACCAAAGTTAGTTCTTGTTAGGCAGCGCGGCGGTCGTCGGCGGCGATGCCCTGCTTCGGGTTCGCCTCCACGATGGCTTCGGCAAGCAGCGATGCCAGCGCATCCTGCTTAGATTCCTTGCCGTCCTGGAAAATCGGGGACACAGTATCCATAATCTCGTTGAATGCGTTCATCAGAGGTCACCTCTCTTAAGATCTCTTTGATCTTTATTGTTGGACTTCTCCAACCGATTCTTTGCGATTCCGCAGTTGAAACAATGTTTCATCGAACCGTTTGGAACTTATGACTTGCAACCGTAGACGACAACACAAGACCTGGCAAGTGTTATTGTTTGTTTCCCGTTAACCTTGCGTTAACTTTACGGAGCTTTCAATCCCAGGCGCTGCGCGCTTTATCCCCTCTAGCTCAGCTACCGCCACAACCAAAACACTCGCTGCGCTACACAGCTTTTTCACACGAGCAAAACCTGTAAAACCCCAGGTCGAAAGCACAGACTGCGCACGCCCAGGACACCCCCAAAGTAGAGCCTTCTGCGACCATCAACAACGCCCCCAGGGTGACGCAATAGCCCTAGGCTTCATTTCTAGATAGGCATAAAAAGATTATCTAATAGAGTGATGCAAATCACTTTTAGGAAGCAATAAAAAGCTGCCGCTAACCGCGGCCAGTGAACGCCCCAATACGCCGGACGGCCTCTTCCATCTCGGAAGTCTCACCAGCGAAGCAGAGGCGCACCCACTCATGGCCATTCTCGGTATCAAAGTCAATACCAGGAGCAACAGCCACACCAGTTGCGGCCAACAATGCCCGGGCCCACGCCATGGAATCGACGGAGCTGGGGTCGTCGTAAAGCCCCGCGATATTGGCATAGATATAGAAACCGCCGTCGGGCGGGGCGATATTACCGAGCCCGACGCGGGGCAGCCCCTCAAGCAAAACGTCGCGGTTGCGCGCGTAACGCGTCACGTGCGAATTGAGCTCGGCAATGGACTCGGCGCTGAACGCCTCTACTGCCGCTTCCTGCGAAATTGCCGGTGGGCAGACAGTGAGGTTCGCCTCCAAACGATCCAGAGGCGCGCGCAACCACTCCGGCACAATCAGCCAACCGACGCGCCAGCCGGTCATCGAGAAGTACTTACTAACACTGCCGACTACGACCGCCGCATCAGAAAACTCGCGTGCTGACGCACACTTTCGACCATAGGTAATGCCGTGATAAATCTCGTCGGAGATGAGCAGGCAATCGTGCTGCTCGCACCACTTCGCAATGGCACGCAGCTCGTCGGCATCGATAATGGTGCCAGTGGGATTGTCCGGACTGGTGACAATCACGGCCTTGGGCACGCGTGGGAGTGCCTCCAGATGCTGGGTGGTGAGCTGAAAACGGGTCTCAGGGCCGCAGTCAATCTCGACAATGTTGGCGCCGAGCGCCTGCAGCGTATTGCGGTATGCGGGATAGCCCGGGCGCGCGAGCACAATATCGTCGCCAACGTCGAGGGCTGCGAGGAAGAGCGCTACGAAACCACCGGAAGAACCGGTGGTGATGACAACATCGGCAGCCTCCGTGTCCGTGCCATAGTTTTCACGATGCCAGGCGGCGATGGTTTCACGCAGCTCAGGCGTGCCGATGGCCACTGTGTAGCCCAGAACCTGATTTTCTAAATCAGCACGAGCACGGGCAATCGCCGCAGCTGGGGCTGCAGTTGCGGGCTGCCCCACACAGAGGAATAGAGCGTCACCGTGAGTACGCTGACGCTCCTGTGCGAGCGCGAGAACATCCATCACATGGAAGGGTGCGACCTCACTGCGGCGGGATGCTAGGTCGCGCTCGGGATGGGATGCCTGCGGAGGCGGCGAGGAGTTTAACGGCTGCGATGACTGCGACGACTTTGGCGACTGCGGAGATTCGGCGTGCATACCTTCATCTTTGCAGCCACCGAGGTCACCCGGGAAATCCAGTTCAGCCCGGGTGGGTGCACCAGTGAGGTATCCGAGTGCAGCCTGACCGCCTCGAGCATTATTTAAATGGAAATCTAGATGGAAATGCGGCCCTCAACTGCAGGTAGTGCAATGTCGGTGCGGTAGTGCGAGCCCTCGAGCTTAATGGTCTTGATGGTCTCGTATGCCTTATCGCGAGCCTCTTCCAGCGTGTCACCAACGCCGATGACGTTGAGCACTCGACCACCGGCGGAGACCAGCTCACCTGCAGCATTGCGGGCAGTGCCCGCGTGGAGAATGCCATCTGCCTCGCGGCCAGGCTCTGCACCTTCAATGACATCGCCCGTGCGCGTCGACACCGGGTAGCCTTCAGCTGCCAGCACAACAGTCAGAGCGTACCCATCACACCAAGACAGCGGACCGAAGTCCGCCAATGTGCCGGTAGCAGCGGCGTTGAGCAGCTGCGCCACCGGGGACTCCAGCAGCGCCAGCACGGCCTGGGTCTCCGGGTCACCGAAACGGCAGTTGAACTCAATGACAGCCGGGCCGTCCTCGCCCCAGGCCAGCCCCGCGTACAGCAGCCCCTGGAAAGGGCAGCCGCGAGCGGCCATCTCACGAGCGACCGGCTCGCAGACCTCGGTAACAATGCGCTCAGTTGCGCCTTCTGGCAGCCAGGACAGCGGGCTGTAAGCGCCCATGCCACCGGTGTTCGGCCCCTCGTCGTTATTACCGACGCGCTTGTGGTCCTGAGCCGGCAACAGCGGGACGACGGTTTCGCCGTCGACCAGGCAGAACAGGGAAACTTCCGGGCCATCCAGGAAGGACTCCAGCAGCACCGGGTTACCGGCTGCCAGCACCGCCTTTGCGTGTTCAAGAGCTTCAGCGCGGTCCTTAGTGACCACAACGCCCTTGCCAGCAGCCAGACCGTCATCCTTCACGACCCAGTTCGGGCCAAAGCGGTCAATGGTGGCCTCGATGTCTTCGTCGGAAGCCTCCGGCTGGATAGCCTCCGCCGAAGCCGTCTTCACCCCGGCAGCCTTCATGACGTCCTTGGCGAAAGCCTTGGAACCTTCAATCCGAGCTGCATCAGCGTTCGGGCCGAAAACCGCAAAGCCAGCGTCGCGCAGTGCGTCTGCCACACCCGCGACCAGCGGAACCTCCGGGCCAATAACAACCAAATCGGCCCCAATTTCCTTGGCCAGCGCAACAGCGCCAGCGGGGTCATCCACGACCAGTGGATGCATGGTGGCAATTTCACTCATACCCGCATTACCAGGGGCTACGTGAAGATCAGTAGCCTGCGGGTCCTTACTCATTGCGTACAACAGGGCGTGCTCACGGGCACCGGAGCCAATTACGAGGATGCGCATAGCAATCATCTTACTAATCAGCCCGGATAACTCTCATCGCACCCAACCCCTCAATCCGCTATTCGGGTTACCCTTGGCACATGAGCACAGTATTTACCAAGATCATCAACGGTGAACTCCCCGGTCGTTTTGTCTACCGCGATGACAAGGTCGTCGCATTTTTGACCATCGAGCCAATCGCACCTGGTCACACTCTGGTTGTCCCTGTTGAAGAGGTGGACAAGTGGACAGACGCCTCGCCTGAGCTGTGGGCTCATCTCAATGAGGTTGCCCAGAAGGTTGGTCAGGCTGTTGTCTCCGCTTTTGACGCTCCACGTGCTGGCTACCTCATCGCCGGCTTTGAGGTTCCGCACACCCACATCCATATCTTCCCTGCCCACGACATGTCCGGCTACAACCTCCAGTCGGTCGATCGCAATCCTTCCGCAGAGTCCATGGATGAGGCTGCCGCTAAGTTACGGGAGGCCCTCGGGACTGATGAAGACGGAAAGTTGGTGCGCTAATCGCCGCTTCAAAAGAGAATTTTCGGGAAGAACAACTTCCGGTAGTCCCTGCCCCGGAGGGGCAGGATCCGGAGGCGCAAAAACCGGCCGCAGCTGAAGGATCGGCATCTCTCCCCTATGCCATCTTCCGTCCGCTGCGTGGTGTTTTCGAAGATAACTGGGGAGCCAAAGTGTCCAAATCCCGGCCGTGGCCGGTCATCCTCCTGCATGGAACAGGCCAGGTCAAGGGAATGTGGGAGACCCTCGGCGGTCAGTTACGAGAGGATGGCTGGGCTGTCTTCGCGCCGGATTTTGGCCACCGTGCAACAGATCCCATCAATCAGTCCATCGACATGCTCGTGCCCTACATCAAGGCTGTCCTGCACGCGACTGGTGCCAAGCACGCCGTTATCGTGGGGCACTCGCAAGGCGGCTTAATTGCCACCCTGCTTTCTCTGCGCATTTCCAAGTACATCAAACATGTTGTCTGCCTTGCCGCGCCCAATCACGGCACCAACCTGGGCGGCATCGCTTCCGGTATCACTAAGATTCCCGGCACAAAGTCGCTGATGAGCAACTTCGTTCAGAACTACTGGGGCGTTTCCGGTTTGGAACAGCTCACGGGTTCAAAGATGGTTTTGAACTCCAATTCCCACGATATCCTCGGTCCCGGTGTTACTTACACCTGCATTGCCACCAAGTATGACCAGCTCATTTCCCCTCCACAGTCCTGTTTCTTGGATGATGGTGACACAGGCATGGTCACCAATCTCTATGTGCAGGACACGTTCCCTCAAGCCATCGTTTTGCACGAGCAAATGGCGCACGATTGGCGTCCCCGCGCGCTTACTCGCGAGGCACTATTCAAGCTGGTAGGCGAGGATTTTGACCCAACTGAGCATGCGGAATAGACCGCTCCTAGCGCGGATTTTCCCACCGACAGCCGCACATCCGTCCTTACCAAATCCGAGTCCGGCAGCGGGGGACCTCAGAGACCCCGTTCCGGTTATCGCATTACATGGCACGCTCGATAGTCCCGGCGCGTGGGCACCGATTGCCGACGGACTCCGTGACTGTGGCCGCCGAGTCTATGTACCGGCCTACGGAAACCGCGGCACTGCTGCCCTTGTAGATTCTGTGGCCGAGGTCGAGGCCTATATCAACGGCGTTTGCGCTGAAACGAACTCGGACACGGTCGATATTGTGGCTCACTCTCAGGGTGGGCTACTGGCTTTCCTGCTGTTTACGCGTCTTGCAAACCATGAATGCGAGCGTTTTTCGTTTCGACGTGTCATCAGTGTGTCGGGCTCTGTCGGCGGTGTAAATCTGACTGGAATCTCCCGCATTTTGGGCAGGTGGAATGGGGCTCCTGCCCGCTGGCTAATGGGACAGGCTTTAGCCGATCAGATTGCGATAGCTGCAGGAAAATATGAACTTCCTGCAGCCAACACTGCCCCACACCTCCGAGGGCGCAAGGCAGCCGCACCTGACTGGATTAATGTCATCAGCCACCATGACAACCTGGTCATTCCGTGGTCCGATACCGCGCAGCGCTTCCTGCCGGACAGCCAAACTGTTTTGCTCGAAACCGAGCTGGAGGGCAGGTCTGTTGCGCATTGGAAGCAGCAAACAGACCCCGAAGTGATCGATCTAATCACTCGGCTATTGGCGTAGAGCTTCGACCTAGAACTTGGTCAGCGACTCGCGCGCGGTGACGACATCCGCAAGCAGTTGCTGCGCGGCTGGCGAGGGGTTATCGGAGGTGAGGGCCTCGATGACGACGTCGGGAAGCCCTGCGGCGCGGTAGTCGTCGACAGTGACATCGCCGTACTCGAGGACTCCGTGGAGCCATGCGACTGCACGCGACTCTGGCGAAATGCAGCGTCGTGCGGTGCGTTCCTGCTGGACGAGCACATCACGGTTTTCCACCCCGCGCATCCCCAGCCGCGCAAGAGTGCGAGCAGCAGAGATGAGGTTCTCACCGGCAACACGATCCTGCTGATTCGGATTGGCCGGCGGCTTCTTGCGACCACGACGGCGCACGTAGAGCTCCTGCTGACCAATACCGACCAGGGAACCATCGCGGTTTCGGATTACAGAGGTGTATGGAACGACCGTCGAATAGCCGCCTTCGGTTTCGGCCTTAAGCTTTTCGACCATCTCATCCGACACCTCTACCTCGAGGTACGCGCCGTTCTTACCCGGCCGGATAAATTCAAACGACCCAGTTCGCGTCCACGCCTCGTACTTCTTGACATCCAGGCGCTGCATAACCAGCGTGCCAAACAGCACATCCGTCATCGAAAACAGTGCACCGCCAAATGCCGCGCCATGCATATTCGCAGTCAGAGCGTTCAGACGCAGCTCCAATCGCCCCTCAGACCAGTCATCCGCAATCTCGGTGATACGGATGCCGGTGCCAAACAGCGGCGGCCAAATGTTCAGCAAGAACTTTGCCTTAGCCGGGGACATCTCTTTCTCAGCAAGTTTGTACAGGGTGCGTCGCAGCGAGGGACCAATAGACATAACTACTTACATTAGGTGCTGACCGGACGAACGCGGGCATTATCGTCAGAAAACAAAGTGTGTCGGCCGCAGAACATGCTTTACGACGGTTCCCGCGCCCCACCTTTTATTAAGACAGCGACTATTTAGGCAGCAAACCGTTCCGCCAGCGTATTGACGCGCTGTACGAAATAATCCCGCAATTGCACGTAGCGAGGGTAGCCATAAATACCGCGGTCAGCTGGGTCATCATATTCCCAGCGCTCCGTTTCTACATCCGGTGCGATGTAGTCCGACACATCGATTTTTCCCACAACGATGACCACATCCGCACTGTCTGCGAGCGACGGGGTGAGTTGATGTGGATCACCGTCACACCGTGCCCCCACCTCACAGAGCGCACGCCGCGCGTCTTCATCCAGACCGCGGTCATCATCATCGATGCTGATACCTGCTGACAAAACTGTCAGGCCTGGGGCAGCTTGCCGCAGCAGCCCTTCTAGTACGCGTGAGAGTCCCATGTTTGAACTACTGACAAAGAGCACCTCTGACATGGCTCTATCGTAGAATATTTTTCTCGAAGAAATCACCCCAGCGTGTGGGGTTTTCTGGAAGGTTTTTACAGAAAAATGCCAAAAGCGCCCATAGCGCAGGCCCTTCCCCGAGACCAGCCCTATCGACGCTTATGACTTAAAAACAAAGTCCACTTTACATACCTGTGTAACCCCTGTGAAGCGTGGGGTTAATGTTACATATGTGAACGCTCCGTGGCCTGTAATTTTCCGGGTGTCGGTGTTGCGTTGTCCTGCTGCCGGTGTTGCGTCGTCCTGCTGCCGGTGTTGCGTTGTCCTATCGATGCAATATTCACCTATCGATACGCAGCAGCGTGGCCATAAGTGAATAGCTCATCCATATGTTGACCGGGACTTCCGACAACGTGCGCATAAGTGACAGAAGATTCCCCGACACCAGCCCCGACAGACATTTGCCCTTTAATCTGTCTTCAAACGCATCCTTTGCTCCCCGCCCAGTCCCACCCCAAAAGCCCCTCCCCTAAAACCAAAGAACCCCAGGCCGGAAAACTTCCTGAACTGGGGTTTTGGAGCCGGAAACGGGACTCGAACCCGTAACCTACTGATTACAAATCAGTTGCGCTACCAATTGCGCCATCCCGGCAACTTTAAAGCGACCCTTTTGGCGTTAGCCGTCGCTGGCTCGAAAGAATCAGAGTCAACCTGAGAATCGAACTCAGCTGTGCCGCTGACAGGCGATTGTACAGGTTGGCAAGCAGAAGTTAAAAACGACACCACAGGAATACTGCAACCGCACTTCCTGAACACTTTTCTGCACACTAAAAGCCCCGCTCAGATAAGTAAATTCGTCGCCTCAAAAACGAATTGAGATTCTCGGTCGCTGACGGGGTAGTGTGACTATCGCTAAATCACTGGGGCTATGTTTCTGCAACGTCTCCACATCGCGTCTTTGCAGCATCACTGCAATGCACCCCAGGCAGTATCGGGGAAAGGAAGTGTCGACATGTCATTCGCTGGTGACAGCAATTCCAACGCCGGAGAAAACTCCGCAGCGAAGGATGATTTCCACGACGCCGAAGCCACTGCCTCCTACGATGCCGAAGCCGCTGTCGCTTACGGCGCTGACCCCACTGTCTCTCACGACGACACTCCGCAGACCCAGTTTCCTGCAATCGACGATCAGTCCACCTTCAAGCAGCGCGTGATTGATTTCGTTTCCGGCCCAACGGCAACTGTCGACCTAGTGCACTCGACCACTACCCCACTGCCGCTGGCACCGATTGATTATTCCGACCCCAGCCAGGTTACGGCCGTACTCGATCTCGCTGCTCGCATCGGCGGGCTGCTACTGGCATGTGGCTCGGGCAACCGCGACACCGAGCTGCAGATTAAAGCCGTAACCTCGGCCTATGGCCTCACCCAGATCCAGGTTGACATCACCTTGACCTCCGTGACGGTCTACCACCTCATCGGTGCCCGCCGCACACCGATTACGGCTATGCGCGTGGTCACCGCACCAGTGCCCGACTTCGAGCGCTTGCGCCACACGGACCGTGTCATCCGCCGAATTCGCGCAGGCCACCTGAGTTTGGAGGAGGCTATTGAGGCTATCGACAAGGTCGAGCGTGAGCCCGCAAAATACCGCCTCCGCGTCATCTACGCTGGCTGGGCATTGCTGGCTTCATCTGTGACAGTACTGCTCGGCTCGAGTTTCGGGGTCGCCCTTATCGCGGCTGCGGTCACACTGGCCATCGTCATCGTGATTGGTGAACTCGCCGCCCGCGAGTTGCCCACATTCTTCCAGAACGCAGTCGGCGGTCTCATCGCCACACTCTCTGCTGCTGTACTCAATGCGGCGCAGGCGTATCTCCCCTTTGAAATGCAGCCATCCAGGCTGATCGCCTCGGGAATTATCGTGATGCTCGCCGGCCTAACCCTCGTGCAAGCACTGCAAGACGGCATCACCGGCGCACCCGTGACTGGCTCCGCGCGCTTCTTCGACACCATGTTGTTGACCGGCGGAATCGTCGCTGGCATCGCAATGGGCATCGAGTTTTCCGGAATGCTGGGCATTCCGCTTCCCGACGTCATCGCGGGCTCCGACCTCAACCTTGCACAGGCAACAGTGAGGGTGATAGCGGGAACTACCGCCTCAATCGCATTTGCGTTGGCCTCGAATGCTGGGTTCACCGCGTTGGCAGTGTCCGGAACGGTCGCCCTGCTGGGGTCAATGACCTACTACTACGTGTTGACTCCGCTGGGAGTTCATCCGGTGACCAGCGCAGGCGCGGCAGCGACTCTAATTGGTCTCATCGGTGGCCTGCTGGCGCGACGTTGGTCCATCCCGCCGCTAATTACGGCAGTGGCAGGCGTCACCCCACTGCTTCCGGGTATGACAATCTACCGCGGTATGCACGCACTGCTGCACGACCACCCGACCAAGGGGTTTACGGCGCTGGCCTCAGCGCTAGGCATTGCGACGGCACTAGCTGCGGGCATTGTCCTCGGTGAATGGATGGCGCGCAGGCTCCGTCGCCCCCGCGCACTGCGCGAAGACAGTGGCCTGACCCGTCCAATCCGGGCCGGTATGCGTCGCATCCGTCCTGTGAATCCGCGGAACAAGCCTCGCCGTCCACGCAACTACCGCTTCAAGGGCGGTATGAACCCGCGCCTGGACTAGTCGCTGCGTGAACTGGTCGCTTCCGGAACCAGGTTGTCCACACCGCGCGACCAATCAACAACGTGGTAGAATTAGGTTTTTGAATTGTAAGTAGCGCTTAAAGCCGAAACTGCGTCATCACAATCCCATTCCTTCTCCGCTGAACTCGGTTGAGCTCAGTGACGGGAGCATGTGGCGAGATGGCTGGCAGAAGTAGGTGTATTGGGCGCAATTAAGGCCATGCTTGCCAGGAGGATTCGTGCCACCGAAGGTCACAGACACTCGCACTGCTCAGAACGAGGCTCTTCACAAGGTCGAAGAAAAGACCGCTGCTGGCGCACGGCGAATTGTGGCTACCTTCGCCGAGGACTTCTACGATGCCGTCACTCTGATGTGCATGCTCGGAGTGGAGAAGGAAGGCCTGAGCTTCAAGAAGGTTCACGAGGAGTACGAGAAGGAAAACGCTCCGAAGACCGCAAAGCGCACACGCAAGTCCACTAAGAAGACTGCAAAGAAGTCGGCCAAGAAGGCAGCAAAGAAGACCACTCGTAAGACGGCGAAGAAGGCTACAAAGAAGGCCGCCAAGAAGACGACGAAGAAGGCTGCTAAGAAGAGCACCAAGAAGGCAGCTAACTAACGGGGTCACGCAGCATGGGTCGGAGCGGGAAAAAGGCGGTTGCCACAGTAGCTGTCGTTGCGGCGGTGTCCATGACGGCTACCGCATGCCAGGCAAAGCCGGCAGCAGAGATCGTCGGCAAGCAGTGGCAGATAACCGCAATCTTTGATGACCCAAACCTGCCCCACGGCGTGCCGGACGGAACGCAGGCACCGACTATTACACTGGGGCAGACAACATATACTTTCGCTGATTCCTGTAGCAACGGCTCTGGTTCGCTGCAGTGGAAGGGCGAGGCGGTCGAATTCGGCACCCCAGAGCAGACTCGCAGTTTGGACTGCTCAGCCCAGGCTCAGACCTATTCGGAGCGCTTCCACAAGATTGTTGCGGGCGAATTCGTCTACACGCAGGACAACAATGGTCTGCGCATGCGAGAGATAAAAGACACCAAGCCGGGCGAGGACCGCCGCGGCTGGACTGCGACAACCTCGGGTTACACCGAGGGGCGCTGACGCCACTTTTGATCAACAGGCGCATCGGTGCCGGGGTGAGAAACCCGTGCGTAAGATCCGCGGTGGTAAATGAGCGGATTGATTTCTTCACGCTTGCCGATAGCCACAATATCCGCAGTCACGACCCAGTGATCGCCGCCTTCGTAAACATCGACGACGGTGCAATCAATCCACACGGAGCAGCCGTGCAGTAAAGGGTTGCCCAGCTCAGAGCGGGTCCACTTCCCCGTCTTGAACTTTTCGCCATTACTGCGACCGAAGGCTGCCGAGATATCCTCCTGATCCTCAGCCAACACGTTGACGGAGAAACGCCCAGCGTTCCGTATGTGCGGCCACGACCGCGAGGTCTTCATGACAGTAAACAGAACCATCGGTGGAGTGAGGCTGAGAGAGGAAAAAGACTGGCAGGCAAAACCGTACGGCTCACCTTCGTCCTCGGTGGCGATAATGGTCACGCCAGTGGTGAACTCACTCATCGCGCCACGGATAGACATTTCATCCAATTCGACGGGGCCGCCAAGTTCGACATGGTCGTGGCCGGTGGCTTCCGGATTATTGAAAGCCGCAGCTGATCGGTCGGTGCTCGAATTTGTTGAATCTGTCATGTAATAGACCTTAATCTGAATCCGAACACAGTAAAGACGAGGTAGGGTTTACCACCCCAGGAACCTCCGATAGCGCCACGATGTTATTGCCTCGTCGGCCCGCTACCCGGCTGACGGTGCCGACGGCGCTGCAGTTGTCGCTCCAACGACAAACTCAGTCTCCAACAAGACGCGAGGAGCGCAACCGCTGTCCTCGTGTGCGGCCTCAAGCTCCTCGGCCAGCGCGCGGCCGACGGCAATACCCTTCTGCCTATTCGGCTGAATCACGGTGGTCAGGTTGTGAAAGAGGGCGCGCTCAATTCCGTCAAAGCCGGTGATGGACAGGTCCTCTGGAACACGAATTCCGTTCTCCTCGGCATATTCCAAGACCGCAATTGCCTGAGTATCCGTGGTACAGACCACTGCCGTGAGATCCGGGTTGTCGGTCAGCAGTTGGCGAGCCGCATCGCGGTTGTTCTCGCGGTCATTGAGGTGACGCTCGATGATAGGCACATCCGCCTGCTGAATACCGACCTCGGCAAGCGCTTCCAGCGCACCTTCGACGCGGTTCTTCTGCACCTGGTGATGAGCTTCTGCCAGCCGCTTCTCCGTGACATATCCCGAGTTCGGGGTACGCGACAAGCGCACCGAAAGGATTCCCACCTTGCGATGCCCCAACTCAGTCAGGTGCCGCACCGCGGGCTTGATGGCCTCACGGTCGTCGATGCCCACAAACGGTAGAGCCGCCGCATCTGCAGGCTGGTCGCACACGACCGTCGGCAAGCCGCGAGCGCGCACCGCAGCGAGGAACGGATCGTTGTCCGCGACGGAGTAGACCACGAAGCCGTCGACCACCGCCTGCCGAATCAGATTGAGATCTACGTCCCCGCCCTCCTCGGAGGAAGCTGGAATGACCAACATGGAGTCGCCCATTTCGCCGAGCTCTTCTGCAAGGCCGGCGAGAAAATCCACCGACGCAGGGTCTTCAAAAGCGAATGGGAGGTGCTCGGTGAACAGCACGCCGATGGCGCCAACCCGGCGCATGCGCAGACCCCGAGCCATTGGGTCCGGCCCCGGATAGCCAAGCCGCTCCGCAGTTTCCAGGATGTGCTCGCGCAACTTCTCTGAGAGCTGGTCAGGACGGTTGTAAGCATTGGACACAGTCGTGCGCGAGACTCCAAGCTCTGCTGCGATGGAAGCCAAGGTGCCACGACGACGCCGACTTTGCACGGAATACCGCCCCTTCTTGAAAAACCAACAGTGACTGCGCGCTCAGCTATCTTCGCTCATCTACCTCAGGTAGAAAACTTCAGCTTTATGGAAAAGAACTGCAACGAGCATTACACGCATCTAATCGCGGACAACTTTACCCAACGAATGTGCGCGACTGTCATTTCTGCCACTCCGGCAGCGATCCGCCTTGTGACTGGGGCTCCGCAGCCCCTACTATGTTCTTTGAACTAAAAGACAACTGTTTTCAATAGTGGTTAATGCCCAGGAGCTGAATAGAGGAAATAATTCAGCCCGCAACAGGATTGGATACATATATGAAGGCACGCTTTTCCACGCGCATCGCGGCGCTAGTCGCCAGCGCCGGCCTCGTCGCTGGCCTCGGCGCATGCTCCAGCAATGATGACAGCGCTACGTCCGCGGGCAAGTCCGAAGACACCATCAAAGTGGTCACCTCCACCAAGGTCTGGGCAGACGTCGCCGACGCAGTCACCGACGACGAGAAGGTCGCCATCGACCCGATTATCGCGTCCAACGACATCGACCCCCACTCCTACGAACCGGCCGCAGCCGACATGGCAAAGGTAGAGGACGCCGATATTCTCGTCGCAGGTGGCGGGCATTACGACGCATGGCTAACCTCTTCTCTGCGTGACTCAACGGATAAGGTCATCATCTCTGCGCTGCCGCAGGAAGAGGGCCACAACCACGATCACGATCACGAGGGCCACGGCCATGAACATGACCATGATCACGAGGGGCATGACGATGAGCATGACCACGATCACGAGGGCCATGACCATGGTGACCACGAGGGCCACAATGACCACGACCATGGCGACCACGAAGGTCACGAGCACCACCACGATGGCGAGGCCAACGAGCATCACCACGATGGCGAGGCCAACGAGCACGTCTGGTACGACACCGATGCGGTTGAAGAAACTGCAGAGCAGCTCGCCGAAGCTCTGACCAAGCTAGGCGCCAAGGCCGACACCAAGGCTGTCGACAAGGAAATCAAGGACATCGAAGAGGCCAAGAGTAAGCTCAAGGCCGCTAAGGTTGCTCAGGTTCACCCGCTGGCCGATGACATCCTGAAGGACACGAAGGTCGAGGACATCACCCCGAAGGGCTACCGTCAGTCCACGCTGAATGAGTCCGAACCGTCGGCAAGCGATGTCAATGAAATGCTGAAGCTAATCGAGTCCGGCGAGCTGGACTACCTCATCGACGCACCGCAGACCCACGACCAGGTCTCGCAGCGACTCGTCGAGGCAGCCAAGGCAAAGGGCGTTAAAATCGTCGATGTTTTTGAGTCGCCGAGCGCTGACCAGTCGTTCTTTGACCTCTACAAGCAAACTCTTTCCGATATGGAGTCCGCATAACTTTGCCCACACTGACTTTTACTGACGCAGCCGTCGAGCCGCTGTGGTCCGGTCTGAATTTGGATATCGAACCCGGCGAGTTCTTGGCCATCCTGGGTCCGAACGGCGTCGGCAAATCCACGCTGCTGACCACCGCCCTTGGCATGCGGCGGCTGACTCACGGTTCAGTAAAAGTCGACGGGAACCTAGGCTACATTCCGCAGCAGCGGATGTTCGAACCCTCGCTGCCCATTCGGGTTCGCGACCTCGTCGAGCTGGCGGCCGGCAAGAACCGCTCCGCCACCGACGAGATGCTGGAGTTTGTCGGCGCAACGGGTATTGCGGACCGTCGCGTCGGCACGCTCTCTGGCGGTCAGCAACAGCTTGTGCGTCAGGCGCAGGCGCTCGTTTCGGCACCGGATTTTTTGCTTTGCGACGAGCCTCTGCTCTCCCTCGACCCTGCGGCACAACGGACCACGGTCGAGCGCCTGGACCGGCATCGCCGGGAAAATGACACGGCAGTCGCCTTTGTCACCCACGACATCAACCCCATCCTGGGTGTCTGTGACCGGGTGCTCTACCTGACGCCGCATGGACATGCGGTCGGATCGGTCGAGGAAATTATCACCTCAGAGACGCTCTCGGAGCTCTACCAAACCAAAATTGTGGTTGCCCGTGTCGAGGGAAAGTTGGTTATCGCCTAATGACCCTACTGGCTCAGTATTTCTCCGACACCGCCGCCCTACTCCAGGTCGGATTCGTCCACAATGCCCTCATTGCAGCGGCACTGCTTGGGCTGATTTCTGGCATCATCTCGCCCCTGATCGTCATGCGGCAGATGAGCTTCACGGTCCACGGCACTAGTGAGCTGGCACTCATGGGCGCATCCGCGGCTCTACTACTTGGTGTCAGCGTCAGCAGCGGCGCCATTATCGGCTCGGTGCTCATCGCAATAGTCCTGGCGGCACTGTCGCTTCGAGGGCGCCAAGATGCGGTTGTGGGCGTGGTCTTGAGCTTCGGTATGGGCTTATCGGTGCTGTTTATCCACCTCTACCCCGGCCGCACAAGTACCGCGTTTTCACTTCTCACCGGCCAAATCATTGGCCTGACTGACACATCTTTGTGGACAATGGCCATCGTCGCGGTCATCGTCGTCGGCGGCGTTGCCTGGAAATGGCGGCCGCTGCTATTCGCCTCCGCCGACCCCATCATGGCCGCCGCCTGTGGTGTCAACGTCAAGGCGCTATCGATTTACTTCGCGATTCTCACCGGTCTCGTCGCCGCCCAAGGCGTGCAGATTGTCGGCTCCCTGCTCGTCATCGCCCTGATTATCACCCCGGGTGCCGCAGCCGCATTCGTTACTGCCTCGCCGGTGAAGGCCATCATTTTGTCGACCATCTTCGCTGAGGTCGCGGCTGTCGGCGGCATCGTTCTCTCGCTCGCACCGGGTATCCCGGTCAGCGTTCTAGTGACGACAATCGCGTTTGTCATCTACCTGGCCTGTTACGCCATTGGAACGGTGCAGTCGCGCAAGGCAACGCGTGACGACGTCCAGGCTGCGAAGTGGAGCAAATAGACACATACGCTTTTTCGAAGTGGCTTTTAAAACAACAAAAACATCGGGCAGCTCCTCGAGAGACGATTGCGGAGAAGGTGCGTCCACCTTCCCTCTCGCCACCGAGGGGCTGCCCGTATTTTTGCTGGATTCTCTAAAAGCAGACTCCAATACCCCCAGCTCTCTTTAAGACTGCGAGGCTGCCGAAATGGGGTGACCCGGCAGACAGAAAAACTAACGCTGACGATGTCGTGGTCTGACATCTCAGTGACCCAAAAGCTAGCTGTACAAGCCACCGCTAGGTCCGTGAGCATCCCTAAATTACGGCCAATTACGCCCCCATTTCTAGGAGCATGATTTGCCCGCCCTCCCCTTCGGGAAACTACGGATAATTTTCTGTTGGAAGTGATAATAACGCCGTCATTTCTGCAGCGCACGCCGGAAATAGAATTATCTTTAAAGCGCTGAACTACTGGGGGTAGCCATAAGTACCAGCCGCCATTTAGAACTCAAAATAGCCCACGTAAACGCCATTACTATAACGAATTGGTAATGGCGCCTACGGGGGTATCAAATGCGCTACTGGCTACTCTTTGCCCGGCGCTGGCGGGCAAACTCACTCAGAGTCACACCGGCAGCAACGGAAGCATTGAGCGACTCCACCCAACCGGTCATCGGAATGGACATGATGGTGTCACAGGTATCGCGCACCAGGCGCGAAAGCCCCTTGCCCTCGGAACCGACGACCACGACCACCGGGGTGGTGCCGTCGTAAGTATCCAGAGTGTGGTCGCCACCAGCATCCAGTCCAACGACCTGGTAACCAGCCTTCTGGAACTGCTTGAGCGAGCGCACCATATTGGTCGCCCGCGCAACCGGCAGACGCGCAGCAGTACCGGCAGAGGTACGCCAGGCGACGCCCGTAATGGCGGCCGAGCGACGCTCCGGAATCACTACACCGTGACCGCCAAAGGCCGCCACCGAGCGAATGACCGCACCCAGGTTACGGGGGTCGGTGATGTTATCCAGGCAGACGATAAGGCCCGGCTCCCCGGTCTTGGCCACCGAATCAATCAGGTCTTCGACAGATGCGTACTTGTACGGCGGAATCTGCAGGCCGATACCCTGGTGCATGGTGTTGCCGGTCATGGTGTCCAACTCGTGGCGGGGTACCTCGCGAATCGGGATACCACGGGAGTTAGCAATACGCACTGACTCCTGCAGGCGCTCGTCATTGTCTGTACCCAGCGCCACAATCAGCGCTGCCGCTGGCACCTTTGCATGCAGGCACTCCACGACCGGGTTACGGCCAACTACCAGCTCGGTGCCATCCCCTTTGCGCTCATGGCGCCCGGAGTCACGGCGGCGCTTCTCTTTCGCCCGCTTATGAGCTGCGTGATAAACGCGGTCCTCTGCTTTCGGGGTCGGCCCCTTGCCACGCAAGCCACGCTTTTGGCCACCGGAGCCGCCAACGTTCTTCTTGCTTGCCTTGCGCACTGCACCACGACGACCGTTGCCTGCCATAGCTACCTGCTTCCTGTTGTTTAAAAAGAGAAATGCTTTTCTTTAGCTTTAGTCAGCGACAGACCATGCCGGACCATCCGCGGTATCAGTTACCTCGATACCCGCTTCCTTCAGACGGTCGCGTACAGCATCAGCCGTAGCCCAGTCCTTCTCTGCACGAGCCCGGGTGCGCTCCTCCAACTGGTGCTCAACCAGCACACCGAGCGCATGCATTGCTGCATCAGAACCGGAATCGGAGGTTGCCCACTGCTCATTCAGTGGATCGAATCCAAGGACTGCGGCCATAGCGCGGACAGCACCGGCAATCTCCGTGGCCTTGATCTCGTCGCCGTCGGCAAGCGCCTGATTGCCCCCACGGACAGCGTTGTGGATTTCCGCGAGCGCGCGTGGGACGGCGAGGTCGTCGTCGAGCGCTGCTTCGAACGCCGGCGTCCACTCACCGATTTCGATATCGCCGAGCTTATCGACGGCACGGTGCACAAACGCCTCGATACGACGGTATCCCGCTGCCGCTTCCTGCAGAGCCTCCTCGGAGTACTCCAGCACGGAGCGGTAGTGCGCACTACCGAGGTAGTAACGCAGCTCAACCGGACGCACCATGGTCAAAATGTGCGGCACGGACAACACGTTGCCGAGCGACTTCGACATCTTTTCACCGGACATGGTGACCCAGTGATTGTGCATCCAGTAGCGGGCAAAGCCGTCGCCAGCTGCGTGCGACTGCGCAATCTCGTTCTCGTGATGCGGGAACTGCAGATCGAGACCACCGCAGTGGATGTCGAACTCCGAGCCCAAGTAGTAGGTAGCCATAGCGGAGCACTCCAGGTGCCAGCCCGGACGGCCATTGCCCCACGGCGTCGGCCAGGAGGGCTCGCCCGGCTTGGCCGCTTTCCACAGCGCAAAATCGTGCGCGCCACGCTTGCCCGGGGTATTGGTCTCGCCCTGCTCCATCTCGTCAACGCGGTTGCCGGACAGGCTACCGTAGTCGCTGCCTTCAGCCTTGGACCAGGCGTCCACGTCGAAATAGACGCTGCCATCGACAGCATAGGCGAAGCCGTTATCCATCAGCCGCTGCATGTACTCCACCATCTGAGTGACATGCCCGGTAGCGCGCGGCTCAACGCTCGGCGGAAGAACTCCGAGCTGGTTGTAGGCCCAGGTAAATTCGCGCTCAAAGCGGGAGACCCACTCCCACCAAGGGCGGCCGTGCTCGGCGGCCTTATTCAAGATCTTGTCATCGATATCGGTGACGTTACGCACAAACGCGACGTCATACCCCTTGGCAATCAGCCAACGGCGCAAGATATCAAAGGCCACGCCGGAGCGAACATGGCCAATGTGCGGCTGAGCCTGCGGAGTCGCACCGCACAGGTAAATGGAGGCATGCCCCTCGCGGAGAGGCTCAAAATCCTTCAGTTGGCGGGTTGCGGTATCGAAGATTTGAAAAGTCACAGCCCCGAGCATAGCGGGGAAATAGATACGGGTGAAAAAGAGAAAACGGCTAGCGCACACGGGCAATGTGTGTGCGCTAGCCGTTACCCGGAAAAGTGCAGAAAATCCCTACTGGAAGGAAAACCGATAAGGGGGTCGACTTATGCGTCTGCGTCCAGGTCCACCGGCTTATCGTCGGCTTCATCCTTCTTCTCACCAGCGGCACCTTCCTGTGCCAGTGTGCGGTGACGTTCGATAGTGGCATCGACGCGGGCAAAGACTTCCTCGACCTTGACCTCATCAACGCCGTCGGCAAGCGCGAGCTCACCGACGAGAACCTGGCGAGCCTTGCTCAACATACGCTTTTCACCGGCGGACAGACCGCGGTCCTGATCGCGGCGCCACAGGTCACGGACTACCTCAGCGACCTTGTTAATATCGCCCGAACCCAGGCGTTCCTGGTTGGCCTTGTAGCGGCGGGACCAGTTGCCGGCCTCTTCCACATCGGTCTCACGTAGCACGGAGAAGACCTTCAGCAGTCCCTCTTCACCGACAACGTCGCGGACGCCGACCAGCTCGGCATTCTTGGCGGGCACTTGGATGTTCAGATCGCTCTGCAGAATCTGCAGTACGAGGTACTGAACGGTCTCACCGTTAAGCTCTCGTTCAATGATGTTTTCGATTTTCGCAGCTCCGTGGTGCGGATAAACTACGGTATCGCCAATGCTGAATTCCATGTAATGCACACGCCCTTTCCAACGGCCTTCCACCCTATCATGTCCCCCCATGATTTTACGGGTAGTATGAGAACATCTTAGGAAGACACTAAGGTGTTCTTTAAATACTGAAAATCCTATCGCCCATCCTCAAGCTACTGGAGGAAATCTAGTCATGGCCTTCAAGTCCGTACTTCGCCGCAGCGCCCTCATCACCGTCTCCGCAGCATCCGCAGTTGCACTTGCTGCCTGTGGCGCCGGTCAGATTTCGCAGACCGCAAATCAGCACCCGGCTGTAGACGGTGCGATGAACGGCGGCGAAGATGCTGCCGGCAAGGGTGCTGAGAACACCAACTCGGCTCTTGGCTTCGTCAACATCCGCGACGCTCACATCCTGGTTGACCCGGAGGCTGGTACCGCTGGTCTGAAGTTCTCCGCCAGCAACCAGCAGCGCGCTACCGAGTCGGTCTACAAGCTGAAGTCCGTCACCGTTGAGGGTATCGGCGAGGTTGAGCTGAAGAAGGTCGCTGAGACTCCTTCCTTCGCTAAAGCTGCCAAGGGCGAGAACTCCCTGCCGCGCGAGTGCCAGATTGTTGCCGGCCCGAAGTCCGTCATCGATCCGCTGGCTAAGACCGCTAAGGACAACACTGGCTGCATCGGGTACTACACCAATGAGCTGGACCCGGCCACCCTGGTTGGCGACAAGAGCAGCGCTGCCGGCCAGAACCGCGAGGCCACCTTCGAGTTCACTGACCCGCAGGGCAACACCAACACCTACGACCTGGACATCACCATCTCCGCTGACATTCTGGAAGCTGGCGCACCGAATCGCGGTGCTGACGGCATGATTGAATCCAAGTAAGCGCAGCGCGGTGCTGCTCCTGCGCTGTTCACGCGCAGCGCACTTTTAGGCGCTGGTACAGCGCAGTCCTGTCCCGCAAATAACGCGAGGAGCTTCATCGAGCGGGCATGGGCGATTGGTCGCTTGATACGGGCCACGGCGGTACAGTCAGTCCTTGACACATGTCATTGACTCTGCCCTGGCCCGTTCTCGCGTATCTGGGGCAATTTTTTAGCGACATTTCCCGCACATCCCGCACCAAGCGTTGTCGGGTCTGTCGCCCCTCGTTTGAAGCAAAGGCGGTTGCACCGTGGCCAAGACCAAAGACGAAGCCTACGAATGCTCGGCATGCGGTTGGCAGGTGTCGAAATGGGTCGGTCAATGTCCCAACTGCAAAGAATGGGGCACGCTAGAGAAGGTCACTATCCGCTCCAGCAGCGGGAAGTCCGGCTCCACCCTTGAGGACAAAATCGCCGCCCGGGCAGCCAAGCAACGTCGCCGGAGTGCTGCCGCAACGGAGCCCGGCACGCGAGGTGGCCGTCGTAAAGCATCTTCCACTTCCGTCGCGGCTGAGAACCAGCGTTTAGCACAGCGCGCGCTTGACGACGAGGCGGAGGAACGTTTCCTCGCCGAGACATCCGCAACAGATCGAATCCCCACTTCTTCTTCTTCTGAGCTGACAGCCATTACCGGGATTTCCGCCAAGGCTGCGCACGCGGTGCGCACGGGCATCGGTGAGCTGGATCGAGTGCTCGGTTCCGGTATTGTGCCGGGTTCGTTGGTACTCTTGGCCGGCGAGCCGGGGGTTGGTAAGTCGACGTTGCTGCTTGAAGTGGCCTACCGCTGCGCGGACGGCGATTTGGGGCCGACGCTTTACGTCACCGGTGAGGAATCGGTCGGCCAGGTGCGGCTGCGTGCCGAGCGCACTGGCGCACTGTCGGACTCGCTGTACCTGTCGGCGGTGTCGAATATCGAGGACGTCATCGATCTGACGCTAGAGCTCTCCCCCGGTCTGCTCATTGTGGACTCCGTGCAGACGATGCGTGCCGACGTCGAAGGTGCTCGCGGTGGCGTTGCTCAGGCCCGCGCCGTAACCTCTGCCCTGGCGGCGTTGGCGAAGGAGACCGGGACTGCGATTTTCCTGGTGGGGCACGTGACCAAGGACGGCAATGTGGCCGGCCCGCGCACGATGGAGCACCTGGTTGATGTGGTGCTCAACTTCGAAGGCGATAGACACTCGGGGCTACGCTTCTTGCGGGGTCTGAAAAACCGCTTCGGCAGCACCGATGAGGTGGGCTGCTTCGAGCAGACCGCGGGCGGTATTGCGGAAGTTGAGGATCCCTCGGGGCTGTTTTTGCATCACCGAACGCCGACCTCGGGAACTGCAATTACCGTGGCTATGGATGGCCGCAGACCGCTGCTGGCGGAGGTGCAGGGTCTGGTAATCAACACTGAGGCACATAATCCACGACGCAATGTCTCTGGTCTCGACCCGAGGCGCGTGCCGATGGTCGCGGCCGTGCTGACTGAACACGGTAACTTCAAGCAGTTGGCCCGCATGGAGATGTACGTGTCCACCGTCGGCGGAATGACGCTGTCGGAGCCTGCCGCGGACCTAGCGATTGCGCTGGCACTGGCCTCATCCATGACTAAGCAGACCTTCCAGGACAAAACCATTGCACTCGGCGAACTGGGGTTGGCCGGCGAAGTGCGGCGAGTGACCGATTTGGAGTGGCGCCTTAAGGAAGCTCATCGAATGGGCTTCGACACGGCAATTGTGCCCAGAGGCGCAAAAGGCCCGGCAGGGATGCGGCTGCTGGAAGCAGGCACCGTTGCCGAGGCCATTGAGCTTGGGTTAGGAGCTAAGCGCTAGCGCATGTTGAACGTGTAGGCGTCAGAGTTGTTGTCACCAATCACGCCGTAGAAGATGTACGACCCGGAGGGAACTGGGACCCGGTCTTCTTCGGAGCACTTGTTCGGCGCCGAGGTCAGACGCGACCAGGTGGCGGCATAGTTGACTTCCTCGCCCGGTGCCAATACCAGTTCACCGTGGCCTTCGGATTCATTACAGTCCACATCCGACCAGACTCGCTCATACGTTGCCAGGTCGTACACCTCGAAGCGCAACTGCTGCTCATCGAGGTTCACGCGGCATTCACCGCCGGTGGGGTTGTGGACGGTGATCGCCAGAGTCGGCTGCTCATCGCCGTAGTTCGGCTGATCCGAGGTGGCTGTCACCTGCAGATCTGCAAGGGTACAGTCCTTTTTGCTCGCAAGCGCCGCCTGAGCGTCATCCTTCGCGGAGTCTTCGCCTTCCTTGTCGCCCTTCTTGGCGTCCTTGTCAGACTTGTCAGCCTTGTCGTTCTTCGAGTCCTTGTCAGACTTAGGCGCGTAAGGTTCCTTGGGCTGTTCCGGAGGGGTCACCTCTTTCCCGTCATCCCTGGTGACATTCACCGGTTCAGAATCCTCGCTGTCCCGGTTTACCAGTGCGGAAATACCCCAGCCCAGGAGAACAAGGATGATAACGAGCAACACCGCCGCGGCGATACGCCGACGCCGGTAGATTTCTGGAGGCAGCTTATTGGTCACACATTTAGGTTAGCGGGTTCTCACTGACTCCATGGGTAACGACGGTCTCAGCGCGTCCGTCCTCCAAGCGGTACCGCATACCGACAACGCCTACCTCGCCGGTTTCCAGTCGCGACGAAATCTCCGGGGAGCGATCAATAATGTGATTAACAATCTCGCGCACGTGACGACGCTCAAATTCGTCGATTTCAGTCTCACCATCCTTGCGAGCCGCAAGCAACGACGGGGTGACCTTTTCAATCAGCACACGCTGGAAACCACCCGGCAGTTCGCCACCATCCAGTGCATTCTTTGCCGCAGCCACAGCACCGCAGGACTCGTGGCCGAGAACAATCACCAGCGAAACTCCAAGACCATCAACTGCGAACTCCAGCGAAGCCAGCACCGACAGGTCGGTGATCTCACCGGCGGTACGGATCACAAATACATCGCCCAAACCCTGATCGAAAATGATCTCCACCGGAGCGCGGGAATCCGAGCACGCCAGCACAACGGCTTTGGGCTTCTGCCCCTGAGTCAGCTGCTTACGACGAACCAAGTCCTGGCGAGGATGCGCAGTCTTGCTCTCACAGAAGCGGAGGTTTCCGCGCACCATCGATTGCCATACACTTTCAGGAGTCCTCTCAGAATTGCTCATAGCTATATTGTGCAACGACTCCGCTGTTTATGGGAAAGCGAGAATGTAGATTGACCTCTGCAATTAACCAATCCAACGACTTCGACGAACACGTCGATGCCGCCTTACGTGATTGGTATCGCACCAACATGCGGCCACTTCCCTGGCGCGAAGAAGGCACTTCACCATGGGCTGTGCTCGTCAGCGAAGTGATGAGTCAACAGACTCCCGTCGCCCGGGTGATCCCCTCGTGGCGCGCCTGGCTGGAGAAATGGCCCACCCCAGTCGATTTGGCAGTCGCGCCCAAGGATGAAGTCCTGCGTATGTGGGGAAAACTCGGCTATCCCCGACGTGCACTCCGGCTGCGTGAATGCGCAGAAAAGATCGTCGAAAAGCACGACGGCGAAGTGCCGAGTGACGTGGACACGCTGTTAGCCCTTCCGGGGGTAGGAGACTACACCGCTCGGGCGGTAGCGGCGTTTGCTTTTGGCGTGCGTACGCCGGTGGTGGACATCAACGTGCGCCGCGTACTCCGGCGACACCGTCAGGGCACGTACCTACCCGGCATCGCCAAACGCGCCGACATGGCGCTCGTCGAAGAGTTCCTATCACTCGACCCCACGACTGCGGCCGAGACTTCCGTCGCACTCATGGAACTCGGCGCTACTGTCTGTCGAACGACACCCGAGTGCGAGGTCTGCCCCATCGCCACCAGTTGCGCCTGGGTTGCCGCCGGTCGCCCCGAACCCGAAGACCACGAAATCGCCGCTGCTAAACGGCGTGTGCAGAAGTTCGAAGGCACCGACCGCCAAGTCCGGGGCTTGCTTCTCGACGTGCTCCGCGCCGCCGACTCCCCCGTCGAACAGGCCGCTCTCGATGCGGTCTGGGATGATGCGCATCAGCGTTCCCGCGCATTGTTTTCCCTGCTTGACGACGGGCTTGCGGAGCAAACTCCCGATGGCCGCTTCCAGTTGCCCCGTTAGAACCCAGACAATGCTCCGGTAAAAGACCAGATTCGAACAAGTGCGTTGCCTAGAATTGGGAACATGAATGCCACGCCCCATCGACCTCAGCGCCAGCGCTGTTTCTTTGGGGCTAGTAAACGCAGAATCGCGCTGAGCATGGTACTTGGAGTTGCTCTTCTGGGCTCTAGCGTGGGAACGCTCGGTGGTTGCTCGGCGGTGGATGGTCTAGGAACGACTGGCTTCGGTTCCTCGGATTCTGACTCTTCTACGGTGAAGCGATTGCCTCCGGGGCAGGTAATTACGAAGACGCCATTTCCGGTCAATGCGCCCGCACGCGCACAGCGGGTCGTGTTTTCCTCCACAGGTGCACGCGACCACCGCCAGACAGCCGTGTCCGGCACGATTTTGCAGCCCTATGCCCGCTGGTCGGAGAAGTCCCCACGGCCTCTGGCGGTGATTGCACCTGGAACTCTCGGTATGGCTGATAACTGTGCCAGTTCGGTTGCCCTGCGCTACGAAGCGCCTCCGACGCCTCCGGCACCTCAGCTGCTGGCACAGGGATGGAATGTTGCCATTGTGGATTACCAGGGGCTCGGCACGCCTGGAGTACATCCGTATCTCAACCGTGAGATCGCCGGGAATAACACGCTCGATATGGCACGAGCGGCTATTGAAACTTTACAACTACCTGCAGATACTCCCATTGCGCTGTTCGGCTACTCACAGGGCGGAGGCGCCACCGCTGCAGCGGCCGAGCTCGCCGATGAGTATGCCTCGGAGCTGAACATCCGCGCTGTTTACGCCGGGGCTATTCCGGCCAATCTCACCGACACTGCACTGCATATTCGCGGCTCGGCGCTGGCGGGGCTCGTCGGTTACTTCATGAACGGCTTGATTGCAGAGTACCCAGAGACAAAAGAACCAATCGAGCGCATGCTGAGCCCACTGGGGCAGGATTTCCTGAAGCTCACGGCCGATGAATGCATTGGCGCCACTGTCGAACGTTGGCCCCGCAATGACACCAAGGCATTCACGGCCAACGACTTAGGAATAGCGGAAAATCTGCGCTCGCCGGAGCTCTCCCCCGTCATTCGGCGCCACGTGGAAGAACAAGCTCTGGGGACAAAGACTCCCAGTATGCCCGTGTTCGTTACCCATAACGCATTGGATGATGTGTTACCCGTGACGTCGGCACTCGAACTTGTGCAGAAATGGCAAAAGGCCGGCGCCGACATCACCTACGTGGAGGTCGATACTGACCTCGGTGATGGGACGCACGGCCTTGCCTACGTGCTCACCCACGAAGAGATGCTTGCGTGGGTGAATCAGAAAATGGGGTACTAGTGTGCTAGCAGCACTAGCGCACTAGCTGTACTGACGGTGAAATGCTCACCGACAGCCATCAGCCACTAACTACTTCTTCTTCCAACGACCGCGGAAGGTCAGGCCCTTGCCCAGTCGGACGGTGTAACCGCCGCGGCTGTTAATGGTCACCGGACCGATACGCTTAGAACCAGAGACTCCCGAACCCGAGTAGTTCAGCCACGTGTCCTTGTCCAGGTTCTGCTTCTTGCGAAATTGGAGCCCCATTTAGTTCTTTCCCTCGGAGTTATCGGATTCGACCTCGGCAGCGGCCTGGTCGGCAGCACCTTCGATGTCGTCGGCTTCAACACTCAGGGTGCCGTCAGCGCTACCGAGAACGCCCTTGTCGTCCTCGGAGTCAGCCAGAGCACCACCGTCGGCATCAACGTTACCGGCCTTGCCCTTGTTGGTGAAAGTGAACTTCGCCTTGTCGACGTCCTTGGACTCGCCATCCCAGCCTGCGACATCGATGAAGACGGTCTCGCCGAGACCAACCTCACCGTAGAGAATCTTCTCGGAGAGCTGATCCTCAATCTCGCGCTGGATGGTACGACGCAGCGGACGGGCACCGAGCACCGGATCGAAGCCGCGCTTGGCCAGCAGGTTCTTGGCGCGGTCGGAAATCTCCATGGTGATACGCTTCTCGCCGAGCTGGTCGCTGACGCGGGCCAGCATGAGGTCGACCATCTGAACAATCTCGGCCTGGCTCAGCTGCTTGAAGACCACAATCTCATCAATACGGTTCAGGAACTCCGGACGGAAGTGCTTCTTCAGCTCGTCGTGGACCTTGTCCTTCATCCGCTCGTACTTGCCGTCTTCATCGGCCTCGCCGACGCCCGAGAAGCCCATACCAACAGCCTTGGAAATGTCGCTGGTGCCCAGGTTCGAGGTGAAGATCAGAACCGTGTTCTTAAAGTCCACCACTCGACCCTGCGAGTCAGTCAGACGACCGTCTTCCAGGACCTGCAGCAAGGTGTTGTAAATCTCCTTGTGAGCCTTCTCAATCTCGTCGAAAAGCACGACGGAGAACGGCTTGCGGCGCACCTTCTCGGTGAGCTGGCCGCCCTCTTCGTAGCCGACGTATCCGGGAGGAGCACCGAAGAGGCGCGAAGCGGTGAAGCGGTCGTGGAACTCACCCATATCAATCTGAATGAGTGCGTCTTCCTCACCAAAGAGGAACTCGGCCAGGGCCTTCGACAACTCGGTCTTACCAACACCAGACGGGCCGGCGAAGATAAACGAACCGGACGGGCGCTTCGGGTCCTTCAGACCAGCGCGGGTACGACGAATAGCGCGGGAGACAGCACTGACGGCCTCTTCCTGACCGATAATGCGCTTGTGCAGCTCATCCTCCATGCGCAGCAGACGCGAGGACTCTTCCTCGGTGAGCTTGAACACCGGAATGCCAGTCCAGGAAGCCAGGACCTCCGCAATCTGCTCCTCACCAATCTCAGCGATGGTGTCGGACTCGCCCGCACGCCACTTCTTCTCGCGCTCGCGGCGCTCTTCGCCCAGCTTGCGCTCCTTGTCGCGCAGACCAGCTGCCTTCTCGAAGTCCTGCTCGTCGATGGCGGCTTCCTTCCGGCGGCGCACATCGGCAATCTTGGAGTCAATCTCCTGCAGGTCAGCCGGGGCAGTCATGCGCTTGATGCGCATACGAGCACCGGCCTCGTCAATCAGGTCAACAGCCTTATCCGGAAGGAAGCGATCGTTGATGTAGCGATCCGAGAGGGTAGCTGCGGCAACCAGTGCCTTATCCGAGATGGAGACACGGTGGTGAGCCTCGTACTTATCGCGGACACCGCGCAGAATCTCGATAGTGAGATCCACGCTCGGCTCCGGTACGTTCACCGGCTGGAAACGACGCTCAAGAGCGGCGTCCTTCTCGATGTGCTTACGGTACTCATCCAAAGTGGTAGCACCAATGGTCTGCAGCTCACCGCGGGCCAGCTTCGGCTTCAGAATCGAGGCCGCGTCAATTGCGCCCTCTGCGGCACCGGCACCGACCAGCGTGTGAATCTCGTCAATAAACAGGATGATGTCACCGCGCTGGTTAATCTCCTTGAGCACCTTCTTCAGACGCTCCTCGAAGTCACCGCGGTAACGGGAGCCCGCAACCAGCGAGCCCAGGTCGAGGGAGTAAAGCTGCTTATCCTTCAGCGTCTCCGGCACGCGGCCGTTGACAATGTCCAGAGCAAGCCCCTCCACAACGGCGGTCTTACCGACACCCGGCTCACCAATCAGCACAGGGTTGTTCTTGGTACGGCGAGAAAGAACCTGCATAATGCGCTCGATTTCCTTCTCACGGCCAATAACCGGATCCAGCTTGCCCTCGCGTGCAGCCACGGTCAGGTTACGACCGAACTGATCGAGCACCAGCGAACCGGACTGGTGGTTGCCCTCCTGCACACGAGCGCCGGAGGTGGCGCCGACCGGACGCTGCTCCGGAGAACCATCGGACTCATCGCCCTGGAAACCGCTGAGCAGCTGAATAACCTGCTGACGTACGCGCGGCAGGTCAGCGCCGAGCTTAACCAGGACCTGAGCGGCAACACCTTCGCCCTCGCGAATCAGGCCGAGCAGCAGGTGCTCAGTACCGATGTACTTGTGACCCAGCTGCAGAGCCTCGCGCAGAGAGTACTCCAGCACCTTCTTTGCACGCGGGGTAAACGGCACGTGACCGCTCGGCGGCTGGGAGCCACGACCAATAATGTCGACCACCTCAGAGCGCACAGCATCCAGGGAAATACCCATGGACTCCAGCGCCTTGGCAGCCACACCGTCGCCTTCACTAATCAGGCCGAGCAGGATGTGCTCCGTGCCGATGTAATTGTGATTGAGCTCGCGTGCCTCATCCTGCGCCAGGACGACAACGCGACGTGCTCGGTCCGTAAACCTCTCGAACATCACTGCCCTTTCAAGTGTCTATTTTTGCCGTAATTCAATAAAGGTTGTTTCACCTAGCTTAAACGCGACGCGACACAGATTAATCCCTATAGCCGTACGCCAGTAGCGAACAGACTGGTCGAGAGAGGTATCGCTGCTCGTACGGCAGCAAAAGCTCCCGGCGGCAATGCCACCGGGAGGAAACGAATGTTGGAATGAATTACTCCTGCGCGTTAAGCCATACGCCAGACAAGAAGGAGTACTCGCACGGGCTATCAGTCAGTCTCCATAATCTCCCACTCATACGGAGTCACTTCACCGCGCACCTCGTGGTACGGAGAACTGAAGTACAGGGTGCCATTCTTATTCAGGACCACAATCCCGTGGAAGCTATACTTCTTCCCTTCCTTCAG
>ERZ1673742.173-NODE-173-length-94646-cov-7.692000_pt1 | contig 94646 bp, 99 predicted proteins | sample MGYA00580208_ERZ1673742 | MGnify/ENA primary metagenome ERZ1673742 (study PRJEB41218, sample SAMN15661774) | gut metagenome | host: Homo sapiens | place: Canada: London | collected 2015-08-20/2019-03-30 | study: EMG produced TPA metagenomics assembly of...
TATCAGTTCATTATAAAAATCTTAGATTTTTGTCTTGACAACTGAGCCACTATATATACGGCACGGAAATCTGCATGGATTCCTTTCTGTCGTCGTCAATCGTCATGCCGTTCCAGATGCAGTCGATCGCGTTGCCGTTCAGCTCCGTTTCCTTCGATTCCCATTTGATTTCCTGGAATTTCGGCGTCATACCGAGCTTTTCGCACACGGCCGTGGCAAATTCCGTTTCGAACCCCGTCAACTCTCCGTCCTCCATGTAGTTCATGGGCGCGAAATATGTAATTCCGATAATCAGTTCGTTTTGATCTCCGCCGCCGCTGCAGCCCGCAAAGCAGCCCGTCAAGAGGACGGCAGCCAGCAGCAGACCTGTCATTTTTGCAATTTTCCGTTTCTTCATAACCATTTTCCTTTCCCGTTTCTTTGGACCTCTCATGTTCCGCAGTTTAATGCATTGCTATAGTAGTACTTTATTGTGCTAAAGTCAACAGAAAATTTTTCTTATGCTATAAAAATTTTTAACAGACGCCCGCATTCCGCTGCAGAAGGAAATCGACGCCGTACTCCCGGATCCCGTAGAAAAGATATTGCTGCGCGAAGCCTGCCAGCGTACCGAACCGCGCGGATACGAATGCTTCCGCCTCGCCGGGCAGCAGCCTTCTCCGAAAATAAAGCTCTTCCAGTACGCGGCGAACCCAAACGTCTACCGGAAAAACGTCCGTCCGCATTCCTGCAAACAGCATTACGCAGTCCGCCACCTTCGGGCCTACGCCGGAGTACATCTGCAAGAGGCCGCGTGCCGCGGGAAGCGGCGCGGTGCGGACGGCCTCCGGATCGATCGGCGTATCGAGATAGCGCCGAACCGTTTTTTCCAGATATGCACACCGGTAACCGGCTCTGCAGCAGGCGCTGAACGCTTCTGCGGAAACTCCTGCCAGTCGCTCCGGAGACGGAAAGGCGTAAAACGGGATCCACTCTGAAACGGATGAATTTTCACGCAGATATCGGTTGAGCGCAGCTTCCGTTTCGATCGGCGCGCCGTATCGCTCCGCCAGACGCTCGACGCAGCCCTTGATGCGCGGAATATTATTGTTGGAAGATAAAATAAAAGAAATCAGCGTTTCAAACGGTTCCTGCCGCAAAATACGCAGACCGCTTCCCAGCGCGGCCGCCTCCTTCAAATACGCGTCGCGTTCCGAAAGCGTTCGGCGGATGGCAGCGTAGTCGCGTTTCATATCGAAATAGTTTTCCCAAAATGCATAATAGTCCCGCAGTCCCGCGTTTGCAAGCGTGATGATTTTCCCTTCGGAGCCGTCTTCCGCGCGGACTGCCAGCACGCGTCCGCCCGCGGCGCCGAGATAAATCCGGGGGTTTCCAGGAAGCGGGTTCCACCGGAAGCACTGGCCGCATTCAAAAATATGTACGGGATCGAAGTCCTCGCATCCCCGGATCTCCACGTACGGGAGTCCGTAGGATGTAAAATGCTCCGTAACCTCCAAAGCGTTCACCGTTATTGCCCCAGTCCCGACAGCCCGGTCAATTTTTCAATGCTTCTGGGAACGGCGTCTCTGGAATTGCCCCAGTCGGCGTCCTGGTTGCGGTAGTCAAACTTCTGTGTAAACCATTCGACCTCCCCTTCGATGCGTTTGAGGTTCGAAAGCTGCATGCGGATCAGCGCGCCGAGGAATTCCTCCTGCCTTGCGCCGGACAGATTTTTCTTTCCGGCCCGCAGCAGCATCCCAAAATGCGGCATACAGAAGCCCAGCCCGCTGTCGAACCGGTTCCGGAAATCCTTTTCCGAAAAATATAAATGCGTGATGACCTCGCAGTAGCGCTCCATTGTTTTGACAAGATCACGGCAGATGCAGCAGCCGGACTCCAGCTCCTCAAGATACGTCAGTAAGCTCTCGGCGGTCTTTGCATTGTCCCCTCCGCTTTTCAGGGAAGCAAAGAACGATTTCTTGGCGGGCTCCGCGTTCTGCGCCGCGGCGCCGTGCGCCAGCCGGTCCAGCTTCTGATTCTGTTCGTGAAGATGCGTATGGAGGATCAGACCGAGACCGAGCCGGTTTGCCCGCGTATCGTACATCTGCTTAAAATGTTTTGCGCAAAAGCCCGTTTCGTTTGTTTCAATCCGGTTCTCTGGCTCCATGAGGGAGGGGCCGAGATAATAATTGACGCGGTCGTTCTCAAAACGATTCTCCAGATTGCACATCGGACATTCGCAGGGCTTTTCAAATGCTTCGTTTACAGGGATCGTATAAATCGTTTCTTTCATGCCATCACAAAATCCTTGTTTTTATTTTTATAATCCTCTTTGAGGACGAGGCTCTTCGCCGTCAGGGAAACGGAGGATACGTTCAAAGAGGTCATCGTTTCGATTTCGCGAATGACGGCGTCCCGGATTTTCCGGAAAACGTTTGGAATTTTATATCCGTAATACAGGATAAGATCCATTTCGATCCGGATTCCATCCTCCGATTTTTCGGCGCGGAAGCGCGTGATATTCGACACGCCCTCGCATTTTTTGGTAATATGCTCCGCAAGCTGATAAATCGTATAGTCGGAAATGGTATACCGTCCCAGATAACTGAACGTAGGCCGGATCACGGATTTTTCTCCGACCATTTCGTAGTCTCCAAGCCCCTTGCGGCGCAGGAGGTTCAGGGGATCCAGCATATAGCCGGAAAAATCCTTTTTCAGCTCCAATGTCGGCACCGGTATGACGTGTTTGCCCTCGGTGCGCCGTGTGTTCAGCGCCTGCTGAATTTCATATTGGCTGGAAATATCTTGAATATAAATGGTTTCGTCGATTCCGTGCAGCCCCAGCCGTTTGGCGATCTTCGCCACCATTCCGTCCGAGGTCCCCAGAATCAGGAGGCGGTCTGCCTTGTTCCGTTTCAGGGCAGAAGAAACCTCGAACGCATGCTCGTCATCCGTGAAAACCGCAGTTTTGACGGCGCCGACGCGCGTCTTTTCCCGTTTGGCGGACTTGCCCGCCACTACGCCGTTCCCGCGGATCAGAAGCCCGTCGTCGATGATATAGTCAATATTATGTTCCTTCGCCACCCAAAGCGCTCTGTGGCTTTTGCCCGTCCCGCTCGGGCCGACCAACGCGCAGATATACAAGCCGCCTGAAACTCCTTCCGAGCTGAATTTCGTCCTTATTTTATAATCGTTTTTCAAAAACGTCAAGCAAGGCGGGCGGTTCAGGCGAACAGGTCGAATAAAGAAATCTGATTCGTATCGGGGAGGCCCTCGAAGCAGCCCTCTGCGCGCAGCGTTTCGATTACGCTTTTATTGACGCCGGCGCTGAGCTGGAGATCCTCAACCGACAGGAAGGTTTCGCCGCGCGCCAGCCTGCGGTCGCGTTCCTTCACAATACTCATTGCCGCTGCTTCCCCCACGCCCTGGAAAGCGGCGATCGGCGGGCGGATCGCGCCGTTTTCCGGCTTGAAATGCTTTGCATCAGATTTGTAAAGATCCACCGGAAGAAATTCGATTCCCCTTGCGTACATTTCAACAAGAAGGCTGTAAAGCGCCGCCTGCGCTTTGTCCTTTGCGCTGACGTCTCCCTTCCGGCCAGAGGCTCCCGCATCGTCCTCCTCCGGATCGCGGTCTCCGTCCTCCTCCAAATCCATGTCTCCGCTATCGTTGATCAAATTTAAAAGCGCCATTTTCCCGTACATCCGATCCAGTCCGTGAATCATGGAGGCTCCGTCGAAATCCTCGATTTTTAAAGAAAAACGCGCGGCGTAATATGCGACGGGCTGATACAGCTTGTACCATGCGATCCGAAGGGAAAGCGTAACATACGCCACGGCGTGCGCCTTCGGGAACATATATTTAATTTTCTTGCACGAATCGATATACCACTGCGGCACGCCGTGCTCTTTCATGGCCTCTTCCCACTCCGGCTTCAGCCCCTTGCCCTTCCGTACGGATTCCATAATGTCAAAGGACATCTTCTTATCCAGCTGTTTATTGATCAGATACAGCATGATGTCGTCCCGGCAGCAGATCGCCTGCGACAGCGTGCAGGTGCCTTCCCGAATCAGCGTCTGCGCGTTGCCGTTCCACACGTCCGTTCCATGGGAAAGGCCGGAGATGCGCACAAGCTCGGAAATAGAGGAGGGCTTCGTTTCCAGGAGCATTTTGGTTACAAAATTCGTTCCCATTTCCGGGATGCCCAGCGTGCCGAGGGGAATCGGCTTTTTCAGCAGCTCCTCCTTCAGGCCCAGGGCTTTCGAGGAATTGAACAGCGACAGCATTTCCGGATCGTTGATATCTACGGTCAGGCTGTCGATTCCGGTATATTCCTCCAGCAGCTTCAGCATGGCGGGTCCATCGTGGCCGAGAATATCAAGCTTCAGGATATTGTCATGCAGAAAATGGTAATCGAAGTGCGTCGTAATCGTATCGGAATTCTCTTTTTCTGCCGGATGCTGCACCGGCGTAAAATCGTAAATTTCCTTATCTCTCGGAATTACGATGATCCCGCCCGGGTGCTGTCCCGTTGTTTTGCGGACGCCCTCGAAGCCGCTGGCAAGCCGGTTGATTTCGGCGTTGGAAACCTGCTTTCCCCGTTCCTGCAGATATTTCAGCACGTAGCCGCGCGCCGATTTATCCGCGAGCCCGGCGATCGTGCCGGCGCGGAACACGTGGCCTTTTCCAAACAAAACCTCCGTGTACTTATGTGCGTTCGGCTGATCCTCAGACGCAAAGTTCAGATCAATGTCCGGAACCTTGTCTCCCTTGAAGCCCAGAAACGTTTCAAACGGGATGTCATAGCCGTCCCGGATCAGAGGAATCCCGCAGTTCGGACAGAGTTTCTCCGGAAGATCGAAGCCACAGTCGTATCCTTCGTTTTCATGGAATTCGTAATAATGGCATTGATCGCACCGGTAATGCGCAGGAAGGGAGTTGACCTCCGTGATCCCGGCCATAAATGCGGCGACGGACGATCCGACCGAACCGCGGGAGCCGACCTGATATCCATTCCGCGCCGATTCGGCAACCAGTTCCTTTGCGGTGATATACATAATGGAATAGCCGTTGTTAATGATTGAGTTTAATTCTTTCTCCAAACGCGCCTCCAGAATTTCCGGTAGCGTTTCCCCGTAAATCAGATGGGCTTTTTCATAGCAGCTTGTGCGCAGGCGTTCGTCGGAGCCTTCTATGACCGGCGGATAAAATCCGTCAGGCACCGGGCGGATGACTTCGATCTGATCCGCGATTCTGCGCGTATTTTCCACGACAACCTCATAGGCGCGGTCTCCGAGATAATCAAACTCCTTCAGCATTTCTTCCGTTGTTCTGAGATAAAGAGGGGGCTGATTGTCCGCGTCCCGGAAGCCCTGAGCCGCCATCATAACGCTTCTGTACACCGCATCCTCGGGATTCAGAAAGTGTACGTCGCAGGTCGCCGCCGTCATTTTTCCAAGCTTATCCCCGAGCGCTATAATATGGCGGTTGATGTTTTTTATGGAATCCAGACTTTCCACCATGCCGTCCCGCACAAGATACATATTATTCTCCAGCGGCTGGATTTCCAGATAATCGTAAAAGGAAGCGATTTCCTCCAGGCGCTCCTCCGGTTCCTCATGCAGCACTGCGTCGAACAGCTCTCCCTCCGAGCAGGCGCTCCCAACGATCAGACCCTCCCGGTGCGCCTCGATTTCGAAGCGCGGCATCCGCGGCCTTTTGTGATAATAGTTCAGGTTGGAATACGAAATCAGCTTGTATAAATTCTTGAGCCCGACAAGATTGCGGACGAGGATAATACAATGCCAGGACGGCAGCTTTTTGGCCTCTTCGTCCGTCATCTCCGGCGTTCTGTCGCACAGATAACACTCGCATCCGTAAATCAGCTTCAGCGCGTCGGGCTCGCCCTTCGCTGTTGCTTTTTTCATTGCGTTAAACATATCGGGATAGGCCTGTGCCGTTCCGTGATCCGTGATCGCAACGGCCTCATGTCCCCATTTTACCAGCTGTTTCACAAGCTCGGCAGGACGCGTCAGTCCATCCTGCGCGCTCATATTCGTATGCAGATGCAGCTCTACGCGTTTGACCGGCGCATTGTCCTGCCGGAATACCGGCTTGAATTCGGTAATGCTCCTCGCCATAATCGTAAGCTCTCTTGTATATTTATCCTGCGACGCTTGTCCGTATACCGTAATGTATCCGCCTTCTTTAAAGGTAGCGCGTACGAACTTCAAATCAAATTCGTCGAAGAAAAACTTCGTCACCACAGAATAGGTATTGTCCGTCATTTCGAGCATCGCGATATAGGCTCCGCTCGGAATCTGCCTGTCCTCATAGCGAAAAATTTTTCCGGATACGGCGACATAGCCGGAATCGGCGTCAATCTCGGACATTTTGCTGATTACGCTGTCGATTTCCGTACCGAGATAAATTTTGTTTCCGCGGGAGTCCCTGCGGAGCTCTTCTCCTTCCGCCGGGGTAAGCTTTTTCTTTTTAGAATATTTCCCATCGCCGCGGTTATTGTATTCGCCTCTGTTTTTCCTGGCGCGCGTTCCGCCGCTTCCGCCGTAGCCGCCTTCCGCGGCCGCGGAACCGTTCATGTTTCTGGCTGCCTGCCGGATGCTTTCTTTTTGTGCCGCTTCATATTCCTCGATGCTGAATGGAACGGCCACTGTTTCCGCCGCCGGCTCCTGCTGGAAAACGGGCGGCTCCTCCGGCAGCGGGATTTCGTCCGGATCGTTTGCCTCCGGAACGCGGAACCGTACTTCGATCTGTACCCCGTCTCCGGCTTTCAATTTATTCTTCCAATAATATTTCAGACGTTCGGTTTCTTCCGCGTCCGGCACGGTTTCATGCTCAAAGATCAAAGAAATTTTCTTTTGTTTGTTATAAATTTCCGCTGATAAAATTTTCACCGATCCACACCTTGCTTCCCGTTCTACCCAATCAATTATAGCCATGGCAAAGAAATTTGTAAAGGCGCGGGCTCAGGGCGCCTGTCAGAAAGCGAAATGTTTTTGTGCTATAATAATTTAAAAAATTTTTAAGCGCCGCCAACCTTTCTCCGGATTCGCTCACTATATTATCAAACAGCATTGGAGTATCACCGTGGACAAACAAAAAGCGGACCAAATCATAACAGAATATCTGAAAAAAATATACGGGTTTGCTATAAAGAAATCCTACTCCTATGACGAAGCAGAAGAATTATGCGCTGAAATCGTCTGCGAAGTATATCTTTCTCTGCGAAAGGCCGATGAAATCATCAGTATGGAGAGATATATTTGGCGTATCAGTAATTATGTATATTCCAAATATGTTTCATCCAGAAAGAAGCATGAAGGGATTTCTATCGACGGAATGCAAATTCCTTATTGGGAAAACGATGCTTTCGAGGAATCTGAAGAGGAGCTCAGTCGGCTCCGCAGAGAAATCGCTTTTTTGAAGGAAAAACGCCGTCAGATCGTTTACCGCTTTTATTATGAAGACAAATCCATTTCTGTTATTGCAAAAGAAATGGAGATTCCTGAGGGAACCGTAAAATGGCACTTAAACAAAGCGAGAATTGAATTAAAGGAGGGCTTATTAATGGAAAGAAAAATCGGGAAATTAGGCCTGTCCCCAATGAATGCGACAGGCTTCGGACACAGCGGATCGCCCGGGAGGAACGGCGGGCCGGAATTTTATTTGAGAGACAGGCAGAATCTCAATATTGTATACAGCGTTTATTATTCTCCAAAAACCAAAGAAGAAATCGCAGAGGAGCTGGCGATTACTCCCGTTTATCTTGAAGAAAAAATAAATTTTCTTGAGGAGAACGGATTCCTGGTCAAGACAGCCGGAAATCGGTATACTACTTACGTGAGGTTTGATTCGGGCCGATATTCCCTTGAGTTACAGGAAAACAGACTGAAGCTCCAGCTTCGGATCGCTGAAATTCTTGCAGAAGAATATGTACCTCTTGTCAGGGAGGCCGTCAAAGAGGTTAAAAATGTATATCTTCCGGACGGGAACCGCGAGCTTTTGGAGGCGGCCGCCGTCTTCTACGGCGTATCAAATCGATGCGGCATCCCAATCAGCAAAGATCTCTCGAAGTATATCATCAAAACGACTGACGGAGGCGAATATATTGCATGGGTTAATCTTATTCAAAAGCAGTCGGACGCAGCGTATCGTCCTACGCTTCACTTACCTTCCTATTGGGCTTGCGGTGATATGACAAGAGGTTCCGAAAAATATCCGTCCGTATTTTCCTGGAGTGTAGATACAAGATACAGCTCTCGAGCGGGAGGCTGGGAGAATAACCTCACTTCCGATTATGAATACCTCTATGAGTTCGTGACAGGAGCAATCCAGGAGAATGCCGCAAACGACGAAAAGTTTAAGCGTCTGAAGGAAAGAGCATTTCTGACAGCGGACAACAGGGTAAATATAATGATGGTTTTGGGAAATGCGGACGATTTCTTTGCCAAAATCCCGGCCTGCTCCTCCAAGCTGAAAGACGCATTTGCAGAGCAGGCTTTGGAAATCGCCATGATCGAGGCCAAAGACTTTCCTCCGCAAATGCAGGATTTAATCATCAGCACAGGGGTGAGCAGCTTTATCGGTCGAACCGTCGCTTTAATGGTAATGGATTTTCTTTATGAGAAAGGAACGTTTCAGCCTCTTACAGAAAATGAAAAAATAACGTCAAACCTGATCATGTTCAGCGACGTATTGCCTTCAAAGGAGCAGACAGATCATTCCAATTCAGTATAACCTCTGTCTGAAGGATAAAATGTTCAAGGCGGCAGCGGTTTTTTCCAAACTGCCGCCGCGTTTTTCTTCTCGCAGTCTTCAGGGCTCCCGAGTTTACGATTCGCGGATCGCGAAGAATCATTTTTTATATTTCATTCTATAATTTTCAGGACTGAGGCCCGTTTCCTTCTTAAAAGCTTCAATAAAATGGTTTGTCGACGGCATTCCTACGGAAATGGCGATTTGTTTTATCAGGTCGTTGCTTTCTAAAAGCATGGTGCGCGCACGCGTCAGACGAATCTTTTTCAAATAGTCATACGGGGATTGCCCCGTATATTCATTAAACAGTTTATGAAAATAGGAAGCGCTTAAGCCGCAGGCTCCGGCGACGTCTGCGACAGTGATTTTATGCATATAATTATTTTCCATATAATAAAGAGCCTGCTGGATCCAGCTGGGCTGGCCTAAAATATTATATTCCTCAGGGTTTAAGGAGCTCAGATAGATCTTCGTAAAAATTTGAATCAGCGTATTGATCGCCAGTATCTTGTTGACCTGAAAAGCATATTTAGCATAAAAATAGAGATTGTCAAGATAAACCTGAAAAGACGTATCGTGAGACATGGGCACGATACGGCACGGCTCCTTACGGCAAATAAACTCGTAATATTTTTCACCTATTACGCCGTAATGCGAAAGAAGGATAACCGTGCTGTTTTTCTTCGGCGTAATATGGTAGGAACAATTCAGGGACGCAATGAACACATCGCCCGTGCGGATCAGGTCCTTCATATTTTTGTCGTTCTTGCTGTAATTTACAGTCGCCTCGCCTTTGGAAATATAAATAAGGTCAAACGTACTGACAGGGTTTCTGTTTAAGAGAGAATCGGCAAAGCAGTCGTATTTTCCGAAGCAGCTGATTGAGCAGTATGTGGCAAACAATATATCGTTTTTACACGGATCCGAAATTTCAAAAAGGGTTTTGTACGGTTCTCCCTTAACGACACTGAAGCCTGGTTTATTTTGTTTTGTCTTACTGTATCGGTATAATAATTCAGAATTCAAATTGCTCACTTGCTTTTCTGTTGCGTATTTATAGGATTCGTATACTATTCCTATAATCAGTATATCATATTTGGTTGAGAAAGCACAACGGTTTTGTTATCATTTTTGTCATAAGAAAGGATGGAAAATATGGATTCTGTATTTTTTAAGCAAATACGCATAGCCGGTTATGCCGGAGAATTGGCGGAAAATGTAATCAGTAATTGGCTTTTAGGTCTCAGAGAAAGCAACCCCGCTATCCTGGATATGTTCCATGAAAGAGATTTAAAGCCATATCGAGATCTTCTGCCCTGGTCCGGCGAATTTGCCGGCAAATATATGATCGGCGCCTATTATATATATAAGCTGACATTAAATAAAAAGCTGTATTTGTATATGCAGAAGTTCATAGACGAATTAATTACGTGCATTGCCGAGGACGGATATATCGGCTGCTTTCAAAAGGAATGTCATTTAACGGGAGCATACTCACAGACGCCGGAAAGCAGAGGCTCGACCTGGGACGCCTGGTCCCACTATTATATCATGTACGGTTTGTTTTTATGGTCAGAACTGTATCGCTGCGATCAGCTTATGCAAGCGGTCTGCAAAATCGCCGGATGCTTCACGTCTCGTTTTTATACGCAATCAAAAGGCTCCCGCATCCTTGATATGGGCTCGGCGGAAATGAATTTGGCGCCGCTCCACATCTTTGTCTTATTATATGGGAAAACAAAAAACAAAGAATATTTAGATTTCGCACTGAAAATCATGGAGGATGTCGCTACAGAGGAAGGCGGAAATTATATATTTTACGCGTCGAACGGCTCGGAATATTACCAGTTTCCCAACAACAGATGGGAGGGCCTGCTCATCATAAGGGGAATTTACGAGCTGGGCAGCATACAGCAGAATGAAGCCTACAGCAAAACGGCAGAACACATATTTTACAGCATTAAGAAAAACGATATCCACAATACGGGCGCGTTTTCTACAGACGAGCAGGCAATCGGAACGCCGTTTGTCAACGGAGGGATAGAGCTGTGCGGCGTCATTGCATACAACGCGTTTGCTGCTGACGTACTGAAGCGTACCAAGGACGTTTCTATCGCGGATCTGCTGGAGCAGGCGCACTACAATGCAATTCTCGGCTCCTTTTCCCCTACGGGCAGATGGTTTGCCAGCAATACTCCTATGGAAGGTCTGAAGCTTTCCAGCTGTCAGTCGCTTGTATTTCAAAGCCGTCCGGGCTCTCCGGAGCTAAACAGCAGCTCCTCCATCGCGCCGCAGGGGATCGGTCTTCTGTCGGAATGGATGGTGATGAAAGAAGAAGACACGTTATATCTGAACTACTACGGCGGATTTGAGGGAACGCTGGAGGATGGCACCCATATAAAAATCGACGGCGACTATGCGTGCGCGGGGAACGTTTCGGCATCTGTATCCAGTGAAAGCATAAAAAAAGTAGCGCTTCGAATCCCCGGCTGGGCTTCGGCCGCCGAGGTAGTGTTCGAAGGCCAGCATTATGCCGCCGATGCGGGAAAATATTTTATTTTAGAAGCTTCCTTCAGCGGTCAAGGAATTCAGATTGCGTTCCATACAAAGGTGCGCCTTTTAAAAGGCGAGCTCGAATGCAGCGGCAAATACAGTGTATATTTCGGTCCCGTTTTGTACGGCGCCGACGTGACAAATAATCCCGCGATTGATTTAAATAAAATACCGCCAATGAATATGGCGGAAATGCTGGCATGCAGGCCGGGCCGCTCCGAAAACGGCGGTTTATTTATAAAATTAAGTAACGGACTTAAGCTGTGTGATTTTGCGCATTTGGGCATTACAGGCAGTTTATATAAAACATGGTTTAAAATCAAAAACAAAATTTAGGAGGGCTTTATGAGAAGGAGAATTGTTGGTTTATTTGTTTTACTGCTGTTTATAAGCAGCATCGGAAGCACGGCAGCGCTGGCCGCGCCGCTGTCGCTGACCGTCGGAATGTCCGTATCCGCCGTCAATGAGGCGGACCTCAATGCGGCGGGGTATCAGTTTATAGACGATACGGATCCGGATATCGTATATGGCTGGCCCTATAATTTGGAGAACCGTCAGGCATCGGAGCAGGCGTATGGCGGAGGAACACTCTCTGCGTTTGGGCAAGTACCTGCATCTTTTACATATGAATTTACAGGTACTTTCCTGGCGGTAGCCTTTGCAGAAAATTACTGGGCGTCAGAGATAATCATAACGATCGACGGAGCAGAATGCGGAAGCGCTACGCCGCATAATCCAAACGCCCCGAAAGAGGCTCCGGGCGACAGTAAAATTATATTCATAAAAGATGATTTGCCGGAGGGCGAGCATCTGCTTACTGTGTCCCATAAAACCGCGTATACATCGGGAGACGAGAATATAAAAGCTGACGGAAATGCGTATTACGATAACGATGCATTTTTCGATTGCCTGATCGTTGAAAATCAAAACAGAGTGATTCCTGACGAGGTAACGGTAAATACGAAAATGAATTATTATTCAGATGAGATGCTTGCGGATTGGGGCCTGAAAGCCATCCGAAATGATGATCCGGCCATTCAATATGCCTGGCCGTATGACCTTGGGATCCGTGTCAGCTGCCCCGGCGCCTACAGCGAAAATGCAATTTCAAATGTCGGTCAGGTATCCGCAAGCTTCTCATATGATTTCGAAGGCACATATCTGGCGGCGGCATTCGGAGAAGTATATTATGCATGCACAATTATTATCACGATTGACGGAGAGAAGGTCGGAGAAATTACGCCTCATACCGCTGTCAAAACAGAAGACGGTTCCGTACCTTCCCAGAGTAAAGTGGTATTTGTAAAGGACGATCTGGCAGAAGGGAAGCATACCGTTACAATTACGCATGAGGTCGCTTATACTACAGGAGAAGATAATATAAGAGAAGACGGAAATGCTTATTATGATAACTATGCGCTGTTCGACTGCTTTATTGTGGAGGCAGATTCCAACCAGACAGAGCCAGAAATTACGCCTGCTCCTGAAAACACGCCGGGATCAGGAGATAACATTCCTGTTACAGGCGACAAAACAAGCTTTGCGGCAGCTTTTTGTATCATAGCTGCGGCAGCGGCTGCAATATTTGCAGTAATAAAAAGAAAGTCGGAGGCATAATATGAAAAAATTTTCAGCATGTTTATTGTGTTTAATAATATTCATTTTGAGTACGTTCCAGGCTGTCAGTTTTGCCGAAGAGGGCGACGCTGCGGCGACAAAGCCTGATATTCAGGTGGGGACATCTGTGCTTTCAATTGACGAAGCGGCTTTAAATGCGGCGGGCTATAAATTTGTAGATGATACTGATCCAGATATACTCTACGGCTGGCCCTATGATTTATATAACCGTGCTGCTTCCGAATCGGCCTATGGAGGCAATGTGATATTTTCAATGGGACAGGTATCCGCAACGATAACATACGCATTCAGCGGCACATATCTTGCAGTGGTTTTTGCAGAAACCTATTGGGCCGCTGAAATTGTTGTAACGATCGACGATACAGAGTATGGCAGCTTCACGCCCCACAATGCGTCCGTTGAAAAAGAAGCGCCTGGCGACAGTAAGGTAATCTTTGTGAAAGACGACCTTGCAGAAGGCGATCATATTGTTACGATCACGCACAAAACTGCATATACGTCAGGCGAGGATAATGTAAAAGCTGACGGAACGGCATATTACGATAATGATGCGTTTTTCGATTGCTTTATAGTAAAAGGTACGCAAGAAGAGGAACAGCCGATCGATAAAGTAACGGAAGGAAGCAGGATGTCCGATTATACGGAGGATATTTTAAACAATCTGAACTTGACTGTCATTGATGATACCAATGAAGAAATTCAATATCAGTGGCCATATGACATGGGGATCCGTCATACATGCTCAAGTGCGTACGGCGGAAGCGTAATATCGAATGTCGGTCAGGTTTCTGCTACGTTTTCGTATGATTTTGAAGGAACGTATCTGGCGGTAGCGTTCGCAGAGACTTATTATGCTGCAACGATAATGATTGACGTGGATGGTGAAATTCTGGCTGAAGTTACGCCGCACAATGTCCTTAAATCGGGCGACGGATCGCTTCCTGTAAGGAGTACCGTAATTTTTGCGACAGACCAATTGTCTCCCGGCTGGCACACGGTTACAATTTATCATGAAACCGCTTTTACAACCGGAGAAGATAATGTAAGAGAGGACGGAAATGCTTATTACGATAATTACGCATTATTCGACTGCCTGATTGTACAGAAAGAGCCGACAGAAGAATCTACTCCCGAGCCGACGGACGTACAGACGGCAGAGCCGACACCTGCAGCAACTGTAAAGCCGCAGGCAAGCAGCGCTCCAAAAACGGAAGCTCCTTCCGCAGATAAAAATATTGAGAAAAAGTCCAACAGCAATGTTATACTGATCGTAGTCATCACGGCTGTAATTCTCATAGCGGCAGCCATAATAATATTTATTGTGATCAGGAAAAAGGGCAAGGGTGCGAAGCAGTGAAATATAGTAAGATAAGATTTGCTGTTCTATTATTGATTTGCGCGGCAGTGCTATTCTGTTTGCTTGGGTGCAGCAATGGGCAAAACGCCCCCGGCGAGTCGGAAGCGGTACCGTCAATCATACAACCACAGGTGGAGGATAAAGTTGGTATGTTAAGAAATAATGTAACGAATATGAATATCAGCGGCGCCATAGGAGATATTTTAACCGCTAACGAGGTGAACTGGGTGCAGACTGTCCTGGAGAAAAATCCCGGGTTGTTTGATGCCTTTATGGATCCGGAGCATAACGATTTGGCAAAAACCATGTGGCACGGAGAATTTCCGGGGAAAATCCTGTCCGGTCTTGCGCAGACTTACCTTCTGAATAACGATCCAAAAACGAAAGAGGTAGGCGATCAAATTGTTGCGCGCTTGAAAGAGGCGCAGCAGGAGGACGGTTATCTTGGCCCGTGGGCTGAAGCGGTGCGTTTTAATAAGGACGTACTGAGCGATCCGGAAAACAACTGGGGCAAGTGGGACACATGGGGGCAATATCACTGTATTTATGGCTTGTGCCGCTGGTATCAGATTACAGGAAATAAAGATGCCCTGGAGGTTGCTTCCCGCGCGCTGGACTGTATCTATAACTATTTTATAGCCGGCGGAAATACTTTTGCATCTCAGAACTGGGCAGAATGTAATTTCTCAATTTCACATGCATTTGCTCTGATGTATGAGCAGACAGGAAAGCAGGAGTACCTGGAGGCTGCCGAATATATCGTAAATGAGGAGTGGAAAATTCCGTACAGAGATTTTTATACGAAAACAATGCTGGCCTGTGACTGGCTTACAGGCGTCGAAAAAAACCTAGCTTTCTATGAAATGGGGCAGCCTCGCTGGGAAGGCTTACACACTTTAGAAACGCTGGCAGTATTATACCGTGTAACAGGCAAAGAGGTTTACGGAAACGCAATGGAATCCCTGTGGTGGGGAATTATTGAACATGACAGACATAACACCGGAAGCTTCGGAACGGGCGAGGGTGCAAACGGCGATCCTTATGGCGACGGAAGTGAAACGTGTAATATTGTTGCATGGACCTCCTTCACAATTGATTACTTAAAAATGAGCAAAAATTCATATGTCGCAGACGAGCTGGAGCTCTCGTTCTATAACGCGTCATTAGGTACTTTGCTGGAGAACGACAGAGAATTTACTTATATGAATCTTTCCAGCGGAACAAGAGAGCCTGCTTTGATCGTACTGGAAGGCCATTCCTTCGAAGGCGGGCGCGACATGTCCTGCTGCCAGGCGAACGGGAACCGCGGTATTACGCAGATTGCCGAGTGGGCTTTGCTGACGGATTCTGACGGATTATATCTGAATTACTACGGCGCATCTGATATTAAAACTGCAACCGCTTCCGGGAATACGGTTTCTTTGCGTCAGGAAACGGAATATCCGAAATATGGCGACGTAAAAATTACAGTAACGCCGACAAAATCAGAAGAGTTTTCTTTGAAGCTTCGTATTCCTGCCTGGGCGGAGAATACAGCCGTATCCGTTAACGGAGAAGCCTGCCAGGGTGTTCAAGCCGGTCAGTACTATGAGATCCGCAGAACATGGAATCCAGGAGATGTTATTACACTTCAGATTGATATGCAGCTTCATTTCTGGATGACGGAAACCGGTACCGCAAAGGTTTCTGCCTATTACGGTCCGCTGCTACTTGCTTTCCAGAATAATGAATCGCTGCGTCCTACTACTAAATTTACAATTTCCGAGTTAAAGAATGCCGTTATGAAAGACGAGGGCGACTGCCTTGCCGCCTTTACCTGTAAAACCAACACGGGAAAAGACGTCACTTTAATGGATTATTACAGCGCCGGAAAGGACGGCTCGTCATTTGTAACATGGCTGTCCTCTTTCAGAGAGCTGGAAACGATCTCTTTTGATAAGGAAGGAACGCCGATCTGGAATAATAAGTAGGTCTCGAGAATCGCCTCACGCAGAGAACGTGTCAGGCGGGAAAAAAGCGGGGCTGCAGCAATCCGGCTGCGCCCCGCTGCTTTTTTAAGGAACGGACTGACGGCGGGCGCCAAGATATTTATGAAACTCCCTCGTTTGAAACCGCTCTAAAAAATCTTCCTGTTCTTCTTCTGAAAGAGTTTTTAGAACTGTAAATTCAAGGCTGTTTTCTGCCGAAACAATTTCTATGCTTTCAATTTCATCAATCGGTTCTTTAAACGAATACGAATTTCCCCCACAGCCAGCAGAGGAAGCCAAAACAAGTAAGAAAATGATAAGTCCCGTTATAGGATGAAAACACTTTGGAATTCAATACTTTAGCCTTGTACCGATCTGCCCACTCCGGCGATAACATTGTCCGCATTAATAAACCGCCCGATCTCAGGATCGTAATAGCGGCTGGATACATAGTAGTGCCCCGTCTCGAATGTGTTCTGCTCTGTGCCAGCAAACATCAGGAGTTTCCCGAAACCTTTTTAAGGGCTTGGGATTGTCCTAATGTCTTTGCCTTTTGTCCCCAAAGGCGAGGCTTGCAAGAACGAGAAGCAAAGAAATCATAAAGCATGTTAAGACCAGGCTGTGCATTAATAATGCTTTCGCCGTTATTCTTTTACAAAACTGACATGAGCCGCGTTATTTCCTATCGGTCCATAAAACCCAGTTCCTTCATCGCAGCAAAAAATATATCGGCTTCTCCATTTGGATTGGCTTTTTGGGTTGCTTCGATAATATACCACGGATATTCCAAATCGTGAACGATAATAGGAATTGGTCTGCCGAATTTATTCTTAACAAAGCCGCTATTTTGTAATTTTTTTGCAACAGCGGTTATTTCCGAAAGCAATTCATAATATTCGACGGGACCTCTGCCGATATATCGCATTTCACTATCGTAACAGGCGTCATAATTTTCATATCCAATATTATAAACGCCGTTTTCCTCGTACCATTCAAAAAGGATTTTCATGCCCTCATTTTCATTATTAGCTTCAATTATCGGTGTTTCATTTTGACGCCAAAAAGCGTAATTCCATCGTTCCTCAGATAATTCCCCCGCGCTATCACAATCCCTTTCAGTATTATAACTCACAGAAAATTGCGTAATATTTGAATATCCATCATATTCGTATGTCTCATTTGCGTAAACAAAAAATGAAATGGCATAGATATCGGCCTCATTCCAAGCCGACATAACATCACGCAATTTCTTTTCAAGATACGCCTGTAAATCAATCATTTTAAAATACTCCTTATCTTGCAAATTTGTAAAATGGCCCTACATGTGTTAATGCTTTTTCTGCGACTTGAGAGGAAGTAAATATACGAAACCTAATCCCATCGGATTCCCGCAGCTGGCCGCAATCTTTCAGTAACATAATTGTGATCTATAGCGGTATGTAATGATACATGATAACTTTGAGGTAATATCACAAGATTTCTTAGCTCGGTTACAGGTGGTTCTATAGCAACATCTCTTAGTGTTGTTCTTGATTCTGCTTAACGGCAGAAGTGCTTAACGACCAATCTTGTAATTACCCAACTGCTACTGTTAAAATTTCTATAAAATATTGGTCAACTTCCTGCGAATCATCAAAATACTCTAATATATGCTCTCTGACTTTTTTCCGTCTCCTTTCGATTTCTTTTTCAGAACAGTTATCCAACGCAAATAGTAGTTGTGCAAACAGATTTTCGTTGTTGCTTGCTTTCTCAATTAAAGATTTTCCCCTATGCTCTATTGTGCTATACTCTAATCCAGAGCTGAGAAACAAATCTGTTCTAACTTCCATCATATATCCGAATAGCCATTGGCAGTTCTCATTAGTAGAAAATGTAGCATTGAAATGCTCGAAACAATTACACAGCATATCGGTCAATGTGTCATATTCGCCTTTTTTCAATGAAAGTTCCGGTCCATCTAAAGTCAAGGTATACCAAGCGTTAACCGAAAGTTTTAAAAATAGCGAAATATTTTTTCTCTCTGCCGTCCATTTTTCATGTAAATACTGGACACAATGAATCCATTTTCCCTCAAGCTCAAACTTTCGAGTATATTCATCGCTGTATAAAATCATATTATCACCTCGTCTTCACCCACGCATCAGATATTTTAATTACACCGTCAATAATAGCATATCGGACGACACCATTGTTTCTAACGGCTTCATAAATTAAGGCTCTACCTTGTTTGTTAATCAGTGTTGTCGCACCTTTTTTCATAGTAGTGTTGATTAAACCTTTAACATTATTCCAAGTAGCATTGCTAAGGACTCGTCCCCATGCATGTTTGCTTTGCATAATATGATGCATTGTGTTTCTACATACAGATTTTATAACTAATCCACTTGAGGCTTTTGCACCCCAGGGCAACACCTACACCATAGCCTACAAATCCTCCTATCACACCTCCAATAACTGCACCACCTACACCATATCCGACAACGTATTTCCAACGCTGTCCTTTGGGAACATTGCTTTTTACAGCCTTATTGTAGCCATAGGCCCCGCCTGCAACGCCGCCAATCAATGCACCAATACCAATACCAATCAGAATAGCCGTAGATATTAAAAATTCTCCTGTGGGATCAAGGTTGTTGACAGGGTTGTTAGCACAATCGGCATATACATTGTATCCGATTAGTCCAGCGTTTTCATCAAATTCGCCTTCATGTACATTGGGTTCCGGGCTAATCCACCGACCAACCTCAGGATCGTAATAGCAGCTGGATACATAGTAGTACCACGGCTCGAATGCGTTCTGCTCTGTACCAGCAAACATCAGGAGTTTCCTGAAACCTTTTAGGGTTAGGACAGTATTACAGTATTATTTTTTTGCATCTGAATCATTTGGGTCATCTTTTAACACATCTACAGCATATTGGTAGTATTCTTTATGTGAAAAATACTGTTCTGAATAAGAATAAAAAGTTGAAATAACTTGCTTTTTATATCCTATATTCTTTGGGTTTAATCTTATAGCCTGTTTTATATGCCACGATGCAAGCTTCATTGTATCGTCAAAGAATGGATTACAGTATATCAAATATAAACAACAATAATATTGCCATTCAGCTTCATTGCCATCAGTTGCTATTAAATATAATAAAAACACATAAATAATTTTAGGGTCTTCATCATATAAATCGGTACTTAGTACTTCCCATTTTTCTTCTAAAGGCAATGAACACATCAATAAATAAGCTTTTTCATATTCCATCTTACGAATTAGTTGAATTATTTTATCGGACATTATTACACCTCCTTATCGATTCACCCAAGCATCCCCAACTTTAAAAACGCCATTTATGATTTTACCCGTAACAGTAATTATTTCGCCTCCATAACGATATGTAATTTTAGAAACGCCTCCTTTTAATGTTTCCCACGACTCTTTCTTAACTGCTTGTTGTATTAAGTTTTCAATTTCTTTATTCGTTACTTTTTTAGTACCTTTCCCCATAGATGCTTAGGTACATTGATATGGCTCATTTTTTGTGCTGTTATTTTACCTATTGATTTAAATGCAGCCTTGGTTGCAGTTTTTATTCCAAGTTTCGCTGCGACTTTGCCGCCCAGTTTAGCCACATATGGCCCAAGGAAAGCACCAAGTACTGCACCACCAACTGTAGCGGCAGAGATCAAAGCCCATTTCTTCCAACCTTTTAGTCCAAGCGCATCAGCCAGCAGGTAGCCCAATGCAGAGCCAGATGCGCCACCAATAACTCCTCCAATAATATTAGCAGGAGATTCACCTGTAGGATCAAACATATTGACGGGATTATTGAAACAGTAAGCAAAAAGGTTTTACTGTAGTAAATCATCCTGGTCTTCCAACAAAATTCCAGAATCATCCGCATTAATCCACCGGCAACCTCAGGATCGTAATAGCGGCTGTTCAGATAGTAATAGCTTGTCTCGAATGCGTTCTGCTCTGTACCAGTAAACAATACCGTTGTGATACCACAAAGGCAAAGCTTGTCAGGATTCTCCCGAAACATTTTAGAACTATGGATGTTTAGAACGAAAAATTCATACTATTAATAATAGTATCACATTTTTTCACTTCCGATGTTTTCTTCTCGCACTGGTATGTAGCAAACACGATCTTGGGATACTTTGCTACAATCCATAGTTTGATAAACCAGTTATCAGATGTTGTTCCCGTTCCATACAATGTTGTTTTAGTCTCAGCACCGTAAAGAATGAGTGGGTTGTGAAGTATAATTCCGTTTTGATCAATAAATTTCTTTGCCATAATGCTAATGTGTTCATCCAATGTTTCTCTCAGTTCTAAGATATTAAAGAATGAAACAGTTATGGCTCCTTCACCATTCGGATTGTATATAAGAAGATTCTCTTCCTCATCTTCCGAACACCAATCATTTGGTAATTCATAAGTCAAGTAATCTTTATGAGAAAAAATCATGTAATTCACCTCTAATCATATAGTTTAAGCACACCAGTCCATGTTCCACCATACTGTTGACTTGCTGCCGCAGTATATCTATTCAATTGGCTTATTCCTCTGGCAATTGCTTGTGGGTTATTCGGTTTCAATTCATAAATAATTCGATTGTTAAAGTCTATTCCATCTACTCGACAACCTGGAGCTATAATTTTCTCCTTTACTACTCCTGGACCGTAATCCATCTGTTTATGCATTGCTTGTCCTTTTTGAACTGCGGCTTTAACTTTTGGATTTTGTATGCCTCTACCGGTCGTTGTTGGTGTTTGTGCTTTAGACATTGCGTACCCGTCAGCACCACCTAAAACAGCACCGCCGACGGTTGTCGCAACAGTTCCCCAATTACCCTTGTCATTAAACTCTTTTACAGAATTTGAAGTAGAAGCGGCTGATACTACAGATATTCCATAAGCAGTTGCTGATCCTATAAATGCTCCGGCCGCCACAGTCGAAGCAGTTGTCGCCGCTGCAACGCCGCTTCCGACGGCCGCTACTGCGCCTGCCGCTGCTACAAAACCACCTGCTGTGACAACGGTTGCTACAGCACATGCCGCAACTACTACGGCACCGAGCGCCCAATGCCACCACGCTTCTCCGGTAGGATCAATCCTACTTACCGGATTATTTCCGCAATAGGCAAACAGGTTCATTCCGGTCATATCACTGCCGGTCGTTAACTGATTGTCTGCATTAATAAACCGCCCAACCTCAGGATCGTAATAGCGGCTGTTCAGATAGTAATAGCCCGTCTCATGATCGTAGTAATACCCTCTGTACCGGATCGGATTGACCGCCGCCGCATGCGTCGATTCCAATGTATCCGCAATTTCTGCGCCTGACGCGTTTTTAACGCTCACCAGTTTCCCCCACGCGTCATATTCGTACGTCGCAATCAGTGCTCCGTTCTGATACAGCTCTATGACGTCGCCCTGCACGTTCCTTCCGTAGTAGTAATCCGCGCCTCCGTAGCGGAAGCCGATCGCCTCTCCGCCCGCATTGTAGTAGAAATCCAGCGTTTTCCCCACGCCCGTCCCGATCTGACTCACCAGTCTCGTACCGTCTGTAAGGTAGCGCAGCGTTCCTCCCGGCACGCTCTTCCCGATTCGGATTCCGTCCGCGTTATAGGTGTATTCCGTTATGCTTGTTCCCTTTTCGATCCGTTCCAGCCGGCGTCCCCGCTCCCATCTGTATGCCGTCACCTCTCCCGTGCTTGTATTTGTCGTGCTGGTCAGATTTCCGATCTCATCGTAAGTATATGTCAGATTTCCGCATGCTGTCAATAAATCCTTCCACGTACTGTCTCCGTATGTGTATTGCTTTGTGCTGGCGTTCGACGTCGCTTCCGTGGATGCCGTATAGTTTTCTTCTTTTTTGCTCAGAAGATTGCCGTACAAGTCATAGGTATACGTATATTTCTTTCCTGTGCTCGCCCCGGGCGCAAGAAGGATCTCGCTTGTCATCTGGTTCAGGCTGTCATATGTATATTTCCGGATAATCTGCCCGTTTTTTCGGATCTGCGTAATATTGTTCCGATTATCATATACATAAGTATATTCATTGTCGCTGACGTCCAGTGAAACCTTCTGAATCAGGCTGCTTGTGATTCCCGGCTCATAGCCGATGCTGTATTCATACGCCGTTCCCGCCAGAACCGTCCCGTTTTCACTGGTCTTTACCGTCTTTCCGCTGACGCGCTCCAAATAATCGTACGTATAGAACGCCTTTGCTCCGTTTGGCAGGCTGATGCTTTCAATCAGGTCTGAGTTGGCTTTGTACAGCAGACTGTACGTTCTGGCCTGGCCGTTATACAGATACGTCGATTGAATCCCTCTTCCGTATGCGTCGTATTGATTTTCCAATGATAAAACGGCTCCGTCCGCATCCGACTCATACAGCCGGATTGTTCTGCCCAGGCTGTCATAATCCACGCTTGTGGTGATCCCGTTTTCAAGATCGATGACGCTATACAGAGCTCCGTTTTTATTGTATCTGTATTCGCATGTTTTCACACCATTATTGTAAACCGCCGTCAGCCGCCCCAGGCTGTCGTATGTATACTCTGTGAAATCACCGTTTCCGTATGTCAGCTTTGTCAGATACCCGCCTGCCGTGCTGTAGGTATAGCTTGCGAGCGCGCTTTCCCTTCCTGTAATCTTTACCTGCGACAGATTCCCCAGGCTGTCATGCAGAAAGCCGTACTGCAGATTGCCTTTATTCAGGCTCGTCAGCAAATTCCCGCTATAGGCGTACTGCGCATAGGCCTCGCTGCTCTCCCGCGCTCCGTTTTGATTCAAATCATTGAAAATCTGTTCGACCTTCCCCTGACTGTTATACAGATAAGAGGTAGCATTTCCTCCCGCATCGACAATTCTCTGAAGCAGGCCGTTATTATAGTTGTACGTGTATGTCGTACTCTTCAGCCGCGCATCCTTCTGAACCGTGAGATAATTTCCGTTGTCCCCGTATTCATAACGATTCACATAAGTTTTGCTTCCTGCCGTGTTGTTCGCTGAAATTTTTGTGATGTTTCCGTATTGATCGTACTGGTACGACACCTTCACATGATTCTTGTTCGTGACGCTTGCGATATCCGCTTTAATCCCGGAGGGACTGCTCTTATAGGTATATGTGTACTCGTCTCCGTTCGGCAGTTCTTCCTTCGAAAGATCCAGGTTGTTCGCCGCATATGTCAGAAGCGAATCCCCTGTAGCAGTCTGCACTGTTTTTACATTTCCCTCGCCATCGTAGGTATAGGCCTGCGCGGGCTCCAGCGTCAGCGTGAAGTCTCCCACATAAGAAACGTTTGCGTTGTAATTATAGACGCCGTATATCGTGATATAATCCACCGTCTTGTTTGCATTCGGTATGATCGGCATCGTGATCAGCTGTCTGGAGCGGTTCTGCGGGTTCACCTCTGCACGTTTAAGCTCGTTTGTTCCATCCGTGTAAAAAATTTCCGCATGTACTTCAAACGTCCGCTTGCAGCTGCTTCTGGTCGGATCCGTCCCCAGCCGCACAGAATTTGACTGCGCCCAAAACGACAGCATATACGTATCCGTTCCCGGTCGGTTGATCTCAATCTCCTGACTGAAGAAGGTGATCTGCTTCGGCGAGCCGTTCAGCTTCCATCCTTTTGCGATCGGATAACCGCTTTCACTGTACGTGCTGTTGGTTGCGTACTGTCCGTTTCCGAACGACGTCCATTCCATCATGTTGTATCTGCCGGGCGCGGACGCCTCCTCAAATTGCATACAGTCGAGATATACCGTTCCGGACCCGCTGAACGCCATCCAGAGATAATAAACGCCGGTGGTAGAAATGTCGGCCGTGAGGAAAATCCGGCGCCACCCGTTCTCAATGGATGCGTCTGTACTCCCTTCCGGTACATATACTCTGGCGAGCTCAGCATTCGCAGCCGAATCATAAAGATAAAAATAGAAATCTCCGCTCATGTCTGCGGTATTTACATAGGTAGAAAAACAGTACGTTTTTCCGCCGCTTAAATTGACAGAGGTATAGGCCAGATTCACGTCGTCGTCCGGAACGTCGATTTTTAAAGAGCGCTTGCCCAGATAAGCCTTTTCTGTCGTATAGTACATCCAGGCATTTGTCTCGTTAAATGCGTGATCGTGAATCGGATTAGTATTGGAATCCTCTTCAAAATTGGAATAAAGGAAAAGATTTTTTGATGTCGCATTCTTTACGGAGCTTTCCGCCACAGTATTGTGCTTCTTCGTACCCTCCGCATCGTTGTATTTTGCGGCTGCGGCGCCCAGTACCGTTCCGCTCAGATCCGTTACATAGCTGCAGATCGCTCTGCCGTAATTGTCGCATGTGTATACCGTATAAAGATCGTCGCCGTTTCCGTAAATCTCGTCTTTTCCCCAGGAGCGGAAGCGGACCGTCTTATCTCCGTAATCCGAGATGCCGACCTTTCCTACGCATGTTCCGCTTTTCTGCGTTTCTATCTGTGTCAGCCGATTCTGGCTGTCATATGAAAAAATCAGCTTCACATCGTTCTTGATCGAATGAACAAACGACAGCCTGCTGTTGTGCGCTTCATCATATTCGATCCAAATCTGATCCTCCCACGCTTCGCTTCCGGAATTCCGGCTGTAATGTGTTATGGACGTCATTTTTCCGATGTAATATCCCAACGTATATTTGTCCGTTCCGCTTGGGGCGCCGGAAATCTGCAGACTGACGTTTCCATCATTTGTAAATGTAACCAGCTGCTTCCGCGTCGTGCTGCCCGCGTTTTGTTCCGAAATTCCTGTAATATAGCCTTGCGACGTATAGTTAAAATATTTGTAATTGCCGTATTTATCTTTAATATATGAGATATTTCCCTGTGAATTGAACACTTTGGTAAGGCCGTCTGGATTAGTCATCGTATAAGTGCTTCCCGATTTTGTAATTGTAGTGTCCAGTCCGTCCTCGCTCACAAACTTTCCATTATTATCCCTGTCATAGTAATAATGCTCCGTTCCGTCCGCGTCCTCATGGATATAATAAAGACGGCTTGAGATCGTTTTCTCATACATTTTTTCGTATACGTTCAGCTTATTGCCGGAGCCCGCCCAAAGCGTGCTGCCGTTGACGGGACAAAGGTCGCTGCCCCATTTCCCGGCTAAGGAACTATTGTATATGATGGAAACGTTGATCGGCAGAATATTTCCCGGCGTCTGATACAAATTGTGTACGAAGGTCAGATTTCGGTTGAATACGTTGACGTAAGCCGTGCCGGCATCCCCTAGTTCAAAGGCTTCATAGGTCCAGTAATCCTCGAGCCCCTTGCTGTCGCGGTAGCTGATCAGCAATGCCGGCATATAATTTTGATTCGCGTTGTCCGAAGACGCAAGTCGTACATTTGCATTAACGCCTGCCGAGGAGGAGGCCGTCCGTTCCGTATCAGGCATCAGTATCACGCCGTTGTTTGCGCTGCCCGCATACCATTTCTGCACCGCAGAAGTAATATCCCACGTCAGAAACGTGCCGTTTGTATTACTGCCCGCAATAATATAGTCCAAAACCGTGCTGCTGAAAGAGGGCTGGTTATTCCATTTGATGGTAGCGGAATCCCAGCTTCCCAATACCTCCCGCGCGGTAACTGCAAGGCCGTCCGTGCCGCTGTAGCCCGGACTGGAAGCCGGCATCTGGTAATAATAGAGCAGAGCCTGCGTTACGATTGCGGAGGATGGAAGCTCCGGCAGACTGTTGTATTTTGTATAAACGCGTCTGCGCCGTTCTGTACTCAGACTGTCATATCCTAAATACAGGATATCCGCTCCGTTTGGCGCGATTTGATTTGGAGATCCTTCCTTCACAAATGTGTCGCGCACCTGTGTGCGCAGTCCGTCCTTAACCAGAATCGGATCTAGCGTGACCGGAAATACACGCGCTTCGTTTTCAATCCAGTCCGCGTCAGCAAGGATCGTTAGCGTATAATGATTCTTTCCGTTTTCCGGCGTAATTGTATAGGCTGCCGCGTCGGAAACGGCTCCCGCCGCGTCGTACAGATACGGGGCGGGGATCAGAAAAATCTGCTTTCCGCTTTTTGCGTCATTCAGTCCGATACTGCCGTCTTCCTGCATCACAGGAACCAGATTCTTAAGCTTGATCGTAAAAGAATAGCGGTAATCTCCGCCGGCTTTCTGGATTATAATATTTTCCTTGACGGAAGTGCCGTTTACAACGTATTCCAGATCCGTATTCTCCCACAGTCCCGGGTACGTTACGGCTGCAATATTTTTCCTCAGAGAGGCGGCCTCGTTTACGCTGCGTTTTTCTGGCGCGTCCTCCTCTGCGCCGCTCTGGCGGAGGACGGCTGACACAGAATAAACCGGCGCGGCGCCTTTCTGATCGGCTCCGACATAGATCGAATAGCTGCCGTCCTTGATTCGATAGAGATAACGGGAATTGCTTTTCTTTGCAAATTTTATTTTTACATTGTTCTGACGGTTCTCCAGACCGGAAAACCCGTCGTCGGCGGACGCGCTGTCCGCCAGCCGGTTATCGATTTCTTTCCAGCTTCCTGTTCCGTCCAGATAATGAACGGCTTCTTCGTAAGCAGCGGCAGCATAAGAGCCATCGGAAAGTCTGAAATATTTCGTATATTCATCGCGTAAGGACTCGTCCTCTCCCAAAACATACGGTTCCGACGCTGCAGCTTCGGACGGCTCCTCCGTAATTTCTGCAGGGATAACGCCGTTTTCTGCAGAATTTATGTACGAATCCTCCCTGAGCGCGCTGCGGAGCAGATCCGCCGCAGCAGCAGCCGGGATCGCCTCGCTCAGCAATATAAATACCAATCCAAATGCAATCATGCGCAGAAAGAGCTTTTTTCCGGTTTGCTCCCTCATTTCTGACACTCCTTAAAGCATAAAATTATTATACAATTTTGGTAAATTATATCAGAAATTATATATTAATATAATTATATTGTCAACATGTTTTATAAATATTTACTTTTATATTCCATTCGTTTCTTGATCTCGCTGCGCTTTCTGAAATCCGAAATCGAGCGGATATTGTATTTCAGGCAGCAGTCCCGGCAGAGACAGATGTCGCCTTTTCGCGTCAGACGCATAGTAACAGGAGCAAAATAACGGAAATACGTCCGGAATTTAACGCGGCCGCAGCAGGCGCAGCGCGGAAACAGCGCCGGGCGGAAAATTATGTAGACAGCGGTCAGCGACAAAATAATAAACAGGACGGCTTTTAAAAGATCGGACATCTGGCAGGCTCCCCTTACGGTTTTCATTTCCTGTAAAACATATGCATCCGCCGCAGGATTTATTCTGTCGAATTCCCGCGGCGGACACTGATCAAATTAAATTACCGTCCGATCATTACTGATTTTTCGAACCCGTAAAATAGTTGTTTCCCGTATAGCTTTCGAATACCTTACGAACGATGTTTCCGCCGATCGTACCGGCTTCTCTGGAAGTCAGATCGCCGTTGTATCCTTCCTTAAGATTCACGCCAGTTTCTTTTGCGATTTCATACTTAAGTTTATCAAAAGCAGTTTTGCTTTTACTATTAGACATAACTATTACCTCCTTAACCCGTATTTTTCCCGTAATAACAAGGAATACGGTCCGTCGTGACAGCTGTAATCCTACAGCTTTGTTACGACGATGTTATTATTCATCAATTTCGATATTATATGCTGGTAATTATTCCCTGACAGCTTCTTCTCTGTTTCTGAACAGCAGACTGATGGAATAGATTCCTGCAACGCCTACTACAGAATAGATAATTCTGCTGACCGTAGAAGTAGCGCCTCCGAACAGCGCCGCTACAAAGTCAAATTGGAACAACCCGACAGAAAGCCAGACGATCGCGCCGATGATTACGAGAATCAGCGCAATGCGATCCAAACCGTTTCTTGCCATGGATCATCAGCTCCTTTCTGCAATATTTGCCGAATATAGCGGAATATACAAAAATTTGCAGATTTTTGCAGACACCGCCGCTATTAGAATTACCCAAAACGAGAAAATTATTACATGCGATTGCAAACCGAAAAAAAATAAACTACAATGATTTTGTTATGAAAGCCTTCGTCATAAACGGCTCCGTCAGCCTGGAAACCAAACAATTCCTGCGTACGCAGGGACGCCTGATCGAGGCGCCCCGCTGCGCTCTGCTTCCGCCGCCCGAGCAGGGCCATGCCGATCTTCAATTTACAAAAATTGACGACCGGACGCTTGTCTGCGCGCCCGGGCTCGATTATGAAGCGCTTTTCCGGGGAAGCGGCATCCGTCTCGTCCGGGGCGAAACGCCGCTGGGAAACGCTTATCCGGAAAACATCCCGTATAATGTGCTCAAAGCAGGCAGGGTTTATTTTCATAATCCGAAGTATACCGATCCGCTCGTAAGAAAGATGCTGCTGCAAAGCGGATACTCCCTTTGTCCCGTCCGCCAGGGATATTGCGGCTGTTCCTCCGTATCGATCCCGCTCCGCAGCGGGAAGCTTCTGATTCTTTCCTCTGATCACGGAATCCTTTCCGCCGTTCGGAAGCTGCAGGATTCGGAGCTGTGCGCCGAATATTTTACCGATACGCAAAAAATCATTTTGGACGGCTATAATCACGGTCTGATCGGAGGCTGCTGCGGTTTCGACAAAGAGCTTGGCCTTCTGGTTTACGGAAAGGTGGGCGGAGCGCTGCGGGAGCTTTCCGTCTCGTATGGGTTTTCCGTCGTTTCCGTATTTAACGGACCTCTGACTGACATCGGGGGGATACTCGTTATGTACCCAGATCAACCAGTCCAAGGCTGACTTTCAGTGCGTAATCGATTTTCTTCATATTTTCCGAATCGATATGGCAGACTTTTTCACGAAGACGCTTCTTATCGATCGTCCGCAGCTGCTCCAGAAGAATGACGGAATCTCTGGCAATGCCGAACTGATCGGCTTTGATGGCAAGATGCGTCGGCAGCTTTGACTTATTGATCTGCGAGGTAATTGCGGCAACAATGACCGTAGGACTGTATTTATTTCCAATATCATTCTGCAGTACAAGTACCGGCCGGATTCCTCCCTGCTCGGAACCGACGACGGGGCTCAGGTCGGCGTAATAAATATCGCCACGCTTTACTGAAAGCACAAAATCAACTCCGTTTCACGTTAAAATTTATTCCTTTGTAAACCAGAGCTCCTGTTCCGCAGAAAAAAAGTCCTCCGAAATCGTGATATTGATTTCTGCCATTTCCTGATACCCCTGTATCATCTGATCTCGCAGATCCCGCTTTTCTCTCTCTTCGATGTAAAACCGCATGGCGCTTTCGATACATTCGCTTCTGGTTATGTTCTCTTTCTCTGCGATCGAGTCCACCGTTTCCAGCAGGCCCTCCGGGAGTGTCAGCTCGATCCTTCTCGCTGCTGCCATAAAAAGCCCTCCATTCACATTGTATCCATTTTTCAGAAGGAAATACACCGCAGGCCGGCATATTTCTAAAATTTTTATAGTAATCGGTTCACGGTTTCAGCTACCAGGCCGTCTTTCAGAAAGATGCGCGGCACCCGCCGGCTCACGGCGCAGACCACCTCGTAATTGATCGTCCCCGCCAGCGCCGCAATTTCGTCTGCACTCGGCATTTTATCACAGTTTCCGCCGAAAAGCACGACCGAATCCCCCGGCTCCACCGGTCCGCATTGCCGCGCCTGCGTAACGTCGGCCAGCATCTGATCCATGCAGACTCTGCCCACCACACGTGCCCGCACGCCCGTTTTTTCATGCAAGACAGAAGCGCGATTTCCCAAAACCCGAAAATAGCCGTCCGCATATCCTGCCGGAATCGTCGCAATCACAGCAGGCTCGTGCGTACAATACGTCCTGCCATAGCTGAGGCTGCTGCCCGGCTCTACGCTTTTGACATGAGAAATTGCGGATTTCAGCGTCATGACAGGCCGGAGATCCGCACCGCAGGCCTTTAAATCCTCAGAAGGCCATAATCCATAAAGTATGATGCCGGCGCGCACCAGGTCCAGATGCATGTGCGGAAACCGGAGAATTGCCGCGCTGTTTGCCGCATGCCTGAGCGGTATATGTATATGACGTTCCCGCTCAATTCTTTCACACGTTTCGCAAAACGTTCTGTATTGCCGCTCCGTATACCGGTCCGCGTCCTCCGAGGATTCGTCCGCCACCGCGAAATGGGTAAAAATACCTTCTATTTCAATTCCATCCAGCCTGGCGATCCGTTCTGCTTCTGCCGGAGCCTGTTCCGGGGAAAAGCCGATTCGGCCCATTCCCGTATCGATTTTGAGATGAATCCTCGCCCTCTTGCCAAGCCTGCCTGCCGCTTCGGAAAGCCTGCGCGCCATATCGTAAGAAGATACCGCCTGCCGGACATCGCAGGCGACCACCGTTTCCGCGCATTCCGGCTCATTGTCGCTGAGGATCAGAATCGGAGCTTTTATGTCCTTCCTTCGGAGCTCTATCGCTTCCTCGAGCATCGCTACCGCCAGCCAGGATGCTCCGTGCGCCAAGGCTTCTCGCGCGACCTGCGGCGCGCCGTGTCCGTATGCATCCGCCTTTACGACGGCCATAATTTGCGCGGTCCTGTCCGTATGCCTGCGAATTTCCCGCAGATTATGCGCGATCGCGTCAAGATCGATCTCCGCCCAGGTTCTGTGCGTTCGGTCAGCCGCCATATTGATGCACCTCTTTCAGCATTTCCGTCAGATCTCCCGCTTTTACAGCACGCTGCCCGTACCGCCTGGCTGCGAGATCCCCGCAGATTCCGTGGATATATACGCCGCACCGCACCAGATCAAAGAAACGGCGATCAGAATCCGAGGGGCTTTCGCCGCAATCAGAGGCCAAAATTCCCGCCAGAATTCCCGCCAGAACGTCTCCGCTTCCGCCCGTCGCCATTCCCGGATTACCGCTGTCGTTAACTGCTAAGAGAACCTCCTTTGTCGGCAAAACATCGGCAATAACGGTTCCGCTGCCCTTCAGGACCGTGACAGCTCCCGTCATTCCTGCAGTCTCAAGCGCCGCGCGTTTTCTGTCGCGGCCGATTTCATCCAGCGGAATCCCCGTCAGCCTCGACAGCTCCGCTGCATGGGGCGTCAGGACAAGGCGTCCGGCTCCAGCCGAACGTATCAGGCGTCCTGCCTGCCCGCGGTATGCGTTCAGGCCATCTGCATCAAGCACGATTGCGGCTCCGGAGCCATCCAGCTCCTCCATGAGCCCGTACACAAAGCGTTCCGTATCAGGCAGACGCCCAAGTCCGGGCCCGATCACCACGACACAGCGTCCGGGAGCAGCTTTTATAGCTTTGGCGATCCGGGAAGCATGACGCTCCCGAAAGCAAAAATCGGAACCGTTCCCGATCTTTATCTTCACGGCTTCCCTGCACGCCATTTCATAAACCGGCAAAAGTCCGCCCGGTGCGAAAAGATAGACAAGACCTGCACCGGCGCGCAGCGCGCTTTCCGCGCAGAGCAAGGCGGCGCCCGTCATGCCCTCCGAGCCGGCGGCAATAAAAACACGGCCGTAATCCCCTTTATGCGTGAGCGGATCCCGCTGGGCATTATAATAAGCCAGCAGCTCACAATTTTTATTTGTGTCCATCGCAGGTTTTCTCCCCTTCTGCCTTCCCGCCGGCCGGATTATTTTTTCTTGCGGATCCACTGTACGACGGCCTCTACCACAAAGAAAAGGCAAAACAGGAAAATCGCCAGCATGAATACGATTTCTCCTGCGCTGTTGCCCGTGCCGTCGGGCGTGCCGTCGAATGCCTCGACCTGACCTTTATCGTAATACGTTCCTCCGGCGGGAGTAATGCCCTGCGTCGCTTCCGGCGAAGCCGAAGCGGCGGCCTCCGATGTGGAGGCAGGCTCAATCAGCGCAGGCGTAGCGTCAGCAATAGACGGGGAAGCCGTCTCCGCCTGCGCGCAAAACAGAAAGCCAAAGCACAAAAGCAGCGCGAGTGCAAAAGAGGAAAAAGACTGATACCATATCCGTTTCATAAAATCACCGCTTCCCAGAAAATGTCAATCTCATTTTACACGAAATGATTTGCTAATACAACAGCCGCCAAAAGCGCCGCTGTTATAATAACCAAAATAAGATCTATATATGTGAATTTCAGCACTTTGAATTTCGTTCTTCCCTCTCCGCCCCGATAGCACCTGGCGTTCATTGCCGTAGCCAGCTCTTCCGCCTTTCGCCACGCGCTGATAAACAGCGGAATCAGAATCGGGATATAGCTTTTGATTTTACTGATCAGATTTTTACTGTCGAAATCCGAGCCGCGCGCCAGCTGGGCTTTCATAATCCGATCCGTTTCATCCATGAAGGTCGGGATAAAGCGCAGCGCGATGCTCATCATCATGGCGATTTCATGTACGGGGAATCGGATTTTCTTCAGAGGCGAGAACAGGCTTTCCAGGCCGTCCGTCAGCATCACCGAGGTTGTGGTATACGTAAGTACGGACGAGCCAAGCACCAGCAGAACGATTCGAAGCACCATTCTGAGCGCGAACAATGCGGATTCCTTATAAATCGTTATTTTCCAGATTTCAATCCATACGGTAGTTCCCCGGTAGAAAAACAGGTTCAGAAGCGCAGTCAATACCATCATAATGATAAGCGGGCGCAGGCTGCGAAGGATTTTTCCGACGTTGATCCGCGCGCATACATAAGCTGCGCCAAGATAAAGCGCAGCAGCAAGATACGCGGCGTAATTGTCCGCAATCATAACCACGACCATGTATGCGAATGTCAGAACGAATTTGGTCCGCGGATCCGCCCTGTGAAGCGCGGACGTTCCGGGCACATATTGGCCGATCGCAATCCTCATAGATCTGTTCCTCCCGTACCCCGCCGTATTCCCAGAAGACGCAGAATTTCTTCCGCTCCCTCTTCCACGGTAAAAATTTCTTTTCGGATCCCGCTTTCCGGCAGAAGCCCGCCAAGCCGGTGGAAAAGACTTGTCATCTGCGGAACGGTCAAGCCAATTTGATTCAGCCGCTGCTCGTTCCGGAAAACCTCGCGCGGCGTTCCCATCATTTCCAGCTTTCCTTCATTCAGTACGATAACTTTGTCGGCCAGCTTTGCAATATCCTCCATACTGTGAGAGACCAGGATCACCGTAATGCCGTTGTCATCCCGCAGGCGTTTTGCAAATTGTAAAATATCGTCGCGCCCTGCCGGATCCAGCCCCGCCGCGGGTTCGTCCAGCACGAGAATTTCCGGATTCATCACAATAATCCCTGCGATTGCGGCGCGGCGTTTCTGTCCTCCGGAAAGATCATAGATGGAATTCTCCAGAAGGTCCTCCGAAAGTCCTGTTTTTTCTGCCGCGTCAAGCACTCTCCTGTATTCTTCCTCATGAGAAAGGCCCTCGGAACGGATTCCAAACGCGATGTCTTTATAAACCGTCGACTCAAAGAGCTGATATTCGGGATATTGAAACACAAGTCCGACCTGCTTCCGCATTTCTTTTATGTTCGAGTGGTTCATCAGCTTCCCGTCAATATAAATATTGCCCTCCTCCGGCTTGAGCAGGCCGTTGAAATGCTGTACGAGCGTTGATTTTCCGCAGCCCGTGTGTCCGATGATTCCGACGAATTCCCCGGTTTCTATTTCGAACGTAACGTTGTCCAGAGCTTTTTTTTCAAACGGCGTCCCTTTCATATACGTATAAGATAAAGCTTCGACTTTCAGCGACATGATTCCACCTCGTTCTTCCTAAGAAGCGCTGTCAGTACCTCAAGGCCTTCTTCTACCGTAATCACGTCGCCGGGCACAGGCAGGCCGTGCTGCTTCAGGAGATGCATCAGCGCCGTAATCTGAGGCACCTCCAAGCCGGCCGCCCGGACGCGTTCTACATCAGAAAAAAGTTCTCTGGGCGTCGTGTCTGCCAAAATCCGGGCTCTGTCAATTAAAATGACTCTGTCTGCGCGGGCAACCTCATCCATGTGATGCGTAATGTGTACAATCGTAATGTTCTGCTCCCGATTCAGCTTTTCGACCAGTGCCAGAACTTCTCTGCGCCCGATCGGATCCAGCATGGCCGTTGCTTCATCCAGCACGATGCAGTCCGGCTGCATTGCGATAATTCCTGCAATTGCACATCTCTGCTTCTGTCCGCCGGAAAGCAGATGCGGTTCTGTTTTTCGTTCTTTTCCCAGTTTTACAGTTTCAAGCGCCCAATCCATGCGGCGGAGCATTTCACTGCGCGGGACGCCAAGATTTTCCATTCCAAACGCGACATCCTCTTCCACGGAGGTTCCGACGATCTGGTTGTCGGGATTCTGAAATACCATGCCGACATGACTTCGGATTTCCCAGATCATCTCTTCCCTGCTTGTGTCAATCTCATTAACATAGACAACGCCCTCGGAAGGAAGCAGGAGTGCGTTCATGGTGCGGGCAAGCGTAGATTTTCCCGAACCGTTTCTCCCGACAATCGCTACGAACTCGCCCTTTTGAATCGTAAAATCGGCATGCTCCACGGCATAATGAATTCTTTGCGGAACGACCGGCTGCTTTTGGGACTGCTGCTCGTCCTCCTCCGTTTCGTCATAGGTATAGGAAACATTTTCAAATCTGATAAAATCCGCCATTACAAAAACCCCTGCTGGAAAAAACGGGGATTATCTCAGAAGACAATCCCCGTTTCAAGCTCTTTATAAAGCCTGCCTCATTATACTAATTCCAATATCGCCATCGGAGCCGCATCGCCGCGTCTCGGTCCCGTTTTATAGATCCTTGTATATCCGCCTTTACGATCTTTGTATTTGGGAGCGATTTCGTCAAAAAGCTTGTTTACGATGTTCAGGTTCTTGCCTTCTGCGTCTTTGACCTTGTATACCCACTCAATCGCCTGCTTTCTGGCTGCAAGGCGCTGCGGATTGTCGATCCGAACCAACTCCGTCTTGATTTCACGGTCGGTAAATTTCGTATATTTCCTTCCGTTCTTTGAAGTCACGACCGTTGTCTGCCGCTTTCCCTTCGAATCTACGGGAACGCTGCTTACCTTGACCTGTCTCGTCGTGAAATTATCGGCCTCCCGAACCGCTTTGGCGATAATTTTTTCCGTAATGCTCTGTACTTCTCTGGCCCGTGTTTCCGTGGTTACAATCGATCCGTTCTGCAAAAGCGCCGTTACAAGGCCCTTCAGCATCGCTTTTCTTTTATCCGCGGAGCGGCCAAGCTTTCTATATGCCATTTGAATATACCCTCCTGTCTAATGTGTCTGTGACCTCATTCGTCTTCTTTTCTGAGCGAAAGTCCGAGAGATTCCAGCTTCTGGATCACTTCTTCCAGAGACTTCCTGCCGAGATTCCGCACTTTCATCATCTCTTCCTCCGTCTTGTCCGCCAAATCGCCTACCGTATTTACGGAAGCGCGCTTCAGACAATTGTAAGAGCGAACGGAAAGATCAAGGTCCTCTATATTCATTTCCAATATTTTTTCAGTCTTTCCCGAAAGATCCTTCTCTACGACGACATGCTTTGTTTCTTTTTCCTCGTCGAGGTTTACAAAGAGAGAAAATTGATCGATAAGGATTTTCGCGCTTTCGCTGATGGCCTCCTTCGGCGTCATTGCGCCGTTCGTCCAGACTTCGAGCGTTAATTTGTCGTAATCCGTCACGTTTCCGACGCGCGTATTCTCAACGTTATAATTGACCTTCGGCACCGGCGAGAAAAGGGAATCGATCGGAATGACGCTGAAAGGCATATTCGGCGTTTTATTCTTATCTGCCGGCCGCCAGCCGGTCGACGTGCCGACCTCCAGCTCGACGGAGAACTCCGCGTCGCCGTTCAGCGTAGCGATGTGCTGCTCGGGATTCAATACCTCAATATCAGAGTCGCAAACAATATCAGCCGCCGTCACTTCACCCTTCTCGGATTTCGAGATGCTTACGATTTTTGTGGCTTCGGGATCATTCGAATAGATCTTAAACGCAACAGACTTTATATTCAGTATAATTTCCGTTACGTCTTCGACAACGCCAGGTATCGTCGTAAATTCATGACACGCGCCTTTGATTTTGATATTTAATGCCGCAGAGCCCGGCAAAGACGAAAGAAGTATCCGCCTGAGTGAATTTCCCAATGTTATTCCGTATCCTCTTTCAAGGGGCTCAACGACAAATTTGCCGTAACGGTCAAATTCATCTGTCGCCACGCATTCTATTCTCGGCTTTACAATTTCATTCACGGTAATCCCTCCTTGGAATGTAGCTACTCACGGCGAACATTATTTATTGTACAATTCTACGATGAGATGCTCCTGTACAGGTAAATCAATATCCTCACGCTTCGGATACGTCAGCACGGTTCCCTGCAGCTTATCCGCATCGAAGGAAAGCCATTCCGGAATCGCACGGCCGCTTGTAACATTCAGAATTTCCGCAATTCTGCCGTTCGTCCTGCTTTTATCACAGACGGCAATCACGTCGTTTGCGGAAACAAGGAAAGAAGGAATATTGACACGTTTGCCGTTCACTGTAAAATGCCCATGCAAAACGAGCTGTCTTGCCTCCGCTCTGGAGGAGCCGAGTCCAAGGCGATACACGACGTTATCCAGTCTTCTTTCCAGCAGAACTAAAAGGTTTTCACCCGTCACTCCGCTTTTTTTGCTTGCCATTACAAAATATGTGTGGAACTGTTTTTCCAGGATACCGTAATATCTTTTTGTTTTTTGTTTTTCTCTGAGCTGCAGGCAGTATTCGGACTGCTTTTTCCGGGCCTGTCCGTGCTGACCGGGGGCGTAGCCTCTCTTCGGTCTGGAAATCGCACATTTCTCCGTATAGCATCTTGTACCCTTCAGAAAAAGCTTTTCGCCCTCTCTTCTGCAAAGTCTGCAGGACGCGTCATTATATTTCGCCATTGCATTACACCTCCGTAATCAAACTCTTCTTCTCTTGGGCGGCCTGCATCCGTTGTGCGGGATCGGCGTCTCGTCCTTGATCATCGTAACGTCAAGGCCGGCGACCTGCAGCGCTCTGATTGCCGACTCGCGGCCCGCTCCGGGACCTCTGACATATACCTCAACGGATTTCAGTCCGTGCTCCATCGCGGCTTTTGCCGCCGTCTCAGCGGCAGACTGCGCCGCAAACGGCGTGCTCTTCTTAGAGCCGCGGAACCCGAGACCGCCGGCGCTTGCCCAGGAAATTGCGTTGCCGGATTTATCTGTAATCGTGACGATCGTATTGTTAAAGCTGGAACGGATGTGAGCCTGACCGAATTCTACGAATTTTCGCTCTCTTCTTTTGCCCTTGACAGTTCTTTTGGTCTTAACAGCCATAATCAAACCTCCTTATTTCTTCTTGCCGGCTACAGTCTTGCTGGGACCTTTTCTCGTTCTGGCGTTGGTTTTTGTCCTCTGTCCTCTTACGGGAAGTCCCATTTTATGGCGTCTGCCTCTGTAGCAGCCAATTTCCATAAGACGCTTGATATTGAGAGACACTTCTCTGCGCACGTCTCCCTCCACCACATATTCCTTATCTATAATATCTCTTAATTTTCCGACTTCATCATCGGTTAAATCCCTGACTCTCGTATCCGGATTGATCCCCGTCTTCGAAAGGATCTCGTTCGATTTCGATCTTCCGATTCCGTAAATATATGTTAATCCGATTTCAACACGTTTTTCTCTCGGCAAGTCCACACCTGCAATTCGAGCCATTCGCAAATACACCTCCGTAAATTTCCTGTTCTTTTCTGCAAAAATATATAATATAAATTGTATATATCGACATTCTGAAGCTCATGCCAAGCATGCAGCCGCACTTCAAAATGATAATACTCCTGACTCCCATTCGTAAGCTTTCGTCAAGCCGGATGAGAGCTCGTCCGGCCGCATCATCAGCCTTGCTTTTGCTTATGCTTCGGATAAGCGTCGCAAATAACCATAACCTTGCCTTTTCTTTTAATGATCTTGCACTTATCGCAGATCGGCTTCACTGACGGTCTTACTTTCATGGCACAAACCTCCTTCACTTTCTCCAGACGATCCGGCCGCGATCCAGATCATAGGGAGACAACTCCAGGGTGACATGGTCCCCTTTCACGATTCTAATATAATTTGTTCTGAGCTTGCCTGATATATGGGCAATCACCATATGTCCGTTTGCAAGCTCTACTTTAAAAATGCAGTTCGGCAGTACTTCAGCGATCACGCCTTCTACTTCGATTAAGTCTTCCTTCGACAAACTATCATCCTCCTACATCGTTACGATCAGCGGATCGTCATCCGTCACAATTACCGTATTTTCGTAATGCGCCGAAAGCTTTCCGTCTTTCGTATAGACGGTCCATTTGTTGGCGGCAAGAACGATATCCGCTCCGCCCTGGTTTACCATTGGCTCAATTGCGATCGCCATGCCCGCGGCAAGCCGATGTCCCCGTCTGTTTGTCCGGTAATTCGGGACTTCCGGATCCTCATGGAGCTCGCGCCCCACGCCGTGGCCCGTGTATTCCTTTACGATCGAATAACCAAAAGATTCGGCATAATCCTGTATCGCTCCGGATATGTCGGAGATCCGGTTGTTCGGTCGTACAAATTTCAGTCCTTCGAAAAAGCTTTGCCTTGTTACCTCGATCAGCTTCAATGCATCCTCGGAAACCCTTCCGACGGGAAAAGTCCGCGCCGCGTCTCCGTGAAACCCGTTGTAAAATGCGCCTACGTCAACGCTGATGATATCTCCCTCCCGCAGACGGCGGCCGTCTGGGATTCCATGAATCACCTCGCCGTTTAAAGAGGCGCAGATCGCACCGGGGAACTTGATCCCTCCGTAATAATTCGGCACTCCGAGAAAGGACGGAAAGGCACCATTCTTTATTATATAGTCTGAGGCGATTCTGTCAAGTTCTTTTGTCGTAATGCCGGGCGAAATATTTTCTTCGATCTTCAGGAGAACCTCGGCAACGATTTTACCCGAGTCCTTCATCCTTTCAATTTCCGATTTCGATTTGATGTTGATCATTCCATCAGATTCCCTTCAATCCAAGCGCATACAGGGTGTTCTGCAGTGATTCCGGAATTGAATTTTCACTGCGGACATTCAAAAGCTTTCCCCTGTGCCGGTAAAAGTCTATAAGAGGCTCCGTCTTTTTATGATATGACGCAATCCTGTGTCTGATTACCTCCGGTCTGTCGTCTTCGCGTTCCACAAGCTGTGTCCCGCAGTTTCTGCATCGATTGTTTTCTGCCGGATTAAACTTCATATGATAAGTCTCATTACATGCCGGGCATACTTTTCTGTTCGACAGACGCTCTACAATGGTATCCTCATCCACTACGATGTTAATGATCCAGTCGATTTTTCTGCCGGACGCCCCGAGGATCCGCTCAAGCGCCTCGGCCTGCGGGATCGTTCGGGGAAATCCGTCCAGTATAAAGCCCTTTTGGCAATCAGGCTGTGCCAGACGAGCTTTTACGATCTGTGTCGTAATCTCATCCGGCACAAGCTCACCTTTCGATATATAGATGTCTGCCGTTTTGCCAAGCTCCGTGTTTTTTCTGATGTTATCTCTGAAGATTTCACCGGTGGAAATATGAGGAATTTTTAATATCTGAGACAGCTCCAGTGCCTGCGTACCCTTGCCTGCGCCAGGCGGTCCTAATAATATTAAGTTCATCTTTCCCTCCACCAGTTACATTAATCCAAAAATCCTTTGTAATTTCTCATCAGCAGCTGAGATTCGAGCTGACGCACCGTTTCCAGCGCAACGCCTACGAGGATCAAAACCGTCGTTCCTCCAAACCAGAGATTAATGCTTCCTATTTCGGAATTAAAATAAGAAGTAATCTTCTGAATCAGAGAAGGCGCAATCGCAAGCAGCGCAAGGAAAATCGATCCGAACCACGTAACGCGGCGCGAAGCATGCTTGATATAATCCGCCGTCGGAGCGCCCGGTCTGAGGCCGGGAACAAATCCGCCGTTTTTCTTCAGGTTGTTCGCAATATCGACCGGATCGAAATATACGATGTTATAGAAAAATGTAAACCCTACGATCAGCAGTGCATAAATGATGATGTAAGGCCAGCCCTGCCCCTGAGAAAACGAATTAATAAAGCCTGAAAAGCCTGTTGTGCTCGACGATTTTCCGATAAACGCAACGATTGTCGCAGGGAACTGCAGCATGGACATTGCAAAAATAATCGGAAGAACTCCCGACGAATTGACCTTGAGGGGAATGTTTGTGTTCTGTCCGCCGTAAATTTTCCTCCCGACGACGCGTTTTGCGTATTGAACGGGAATCCGGCGTTCACCGCCCTCCATCCATACGACAGCAATGATAACGGCCAGAAATACGATCAGAATCGCAGCTACGAGAATAATTCTGACATACAGAGCCGACTGCATGCTCTCGCCTTTAATAATATCGTACAGCATAACGGCCGCGCTCGGCGCTCCGGCTACGATTCCGGCAAAGATAATAATGGAAATTCCGTTTCCAATACCGGTTTCCGTAATCTTTTCGCCCAGCCACATCAATACCAGAGTTCCTGCTGTGAAGGAAAAAATTACCATCAGGAACGTGAAAAAGTCAAATTTTCCGGAATCGGCGAATACATTATATGTTGCCGACTGGATGTTGAAGTACATCATGATGGACTGGAACAAAGCGAGCCCAAGTGTGATATACCTTGTGATTTTGCTCAGCTTTTTTCTGCCCTCCGGTCCTTCCTTCTGCATTCTTTCGAGTGCGGGAATCGCTACGGTAAGCAGCTGGACAATGATCGACGCGTTAATATAAGGGCTGATTGTCATTGCAAACAGAGACACCTGCTGGAACGCGCCGCCCGAAAGCATATCATACAGTCGGAACATTCCGTTGTTGGAAAGCTGACTGAACGCGTTGTCCGTCAAGCCAGGCACGGGAATAATACATCCTATTCTGAAAACAAGAATAAGCATGAGGGTCATAAACATTTTTTTCCTCAGCTCTTTCACTCTGAAAGCGTTGACGATAATGTCCTTAAACTTCATCAGATCACCTCAGCCTTTCCTCCTGCTTTTTCAATTTTTTCAGATGCATTTTTCGTAAAACGAACGGCCTTTACCGTTAGCTTCTTATTTAAATCACCGTTTCCGAGAATTTTTACTCCGTCATACAGCTTTTTAATAAGACCGACTTCCGCAAGCGCGGCAGCGTCGACTACGGCGCCATCTTCAAAAACATCAAGAGCAGAAACGTTCACTTCAGCGTAGACCTTTGCAAAAATCTTGTTATTGAACCCTCTCTTGGGGATTCTTCTGTATAAAGGCGTCTGCCCGCCTTCGAAGCCTGGCCTTACTCCGCCTCCGGAGCGTGCCTTCTGGCCCTTGTGCCCTCTTCCGGCTGTTTTCCCGTTGCCGGATCCGTGGCCCCTGCCTTTTCTGTATGCTTCGCGGCTGGAACCTGCCGCAGGACGTAATTCATCAAGCTTCATGGAAACACCTCCTGTTATATTTCTTCGACCTTGACAAGATGCTCGACCACTTTGATCATCCCTCTGACCTGAGGTGTGTCGTCCCGTTCCACCGAGCTTCCAATCTTTTTGAGTCCCAATGCCTGAACCGTAGCCTTTTGATTCTTAATTACGCTGTTCGTGCTTCTCGTAAGAGTTATTTTCAATTTTGCCATTGTATTTCCCCCTTATTCAAAGATCTCGTCGACCGTTTTTCCGCGCAGCTTCGCGACCTTTTCAGCCGTCATCATAGAAGTCAGCGCGTCGATCGTCGCACGAACCATATTAATAGGATTGTTGGAGCGCAGCGATTTCGTTCTGATATCGCGAATCCCCGACAATTCGATAACGGCTCTGACAGGGCCGCCTGCGATTACGCCGGTACCTTCGGCGGCCGGCTTGAGAAGCACCTCGCCTGCGCCGAATTTTCCGATGATCTCATGCGGGATCGTCGTGCCTACCATTGGAACCGTGATAATATTCTTTTTGGCGTCCTCAACGCCCTTACGAATCGCCTCTGTCACTTCGGCTGCTTTGCCAAGGCCGACGCCGACGCGTCCGTTTTCATTGCCTACCACTACAAGGGCGCTCCATCTGAAGTTACGTCCGCCTTTTACAACCTTCGTAACTTTTCCCAGATGTACGACTTTCTCTTTATACTCTGATGTGTTGGAATTATTATGTTCCATAGTTTATCCTCCTTACGCCTTTAGAAGCTGAGGCCGGCTTCACGAGCGGCTTCGGCAAGCTCCTTGACTCTTCCGTGATATACGTAACCGCCGCGGTCAAATACGACCGTTGTAATTCCGGCAGCCAGAGCCTTCTCCGCTACAAGCCTGCCGACTTCCTTCGCCGCTTCCACATTGCCGCCGTTGGAAACTTTTTCTTTAACGGCCTGCTCCAGCGTAGACGCGGATACCAGCGTATTTCCCGTCGTATCGTCTATGATCTGTGCATAAATATTGGAAAGGCTTCTGAATACATTGAGTCTCGGGCGTTCAGGTGTTCCGCTGATATGCTTTCTGACACGCAGATGTCTTCTCTGACGAAGCTGATTTTTACTTAATTTCTTTGCCATATTGCGTCACTCCCTTTCTTATTTCTTTCCGGCGCCGCCGGTCTTGCCTTCTTTACGCCGGATGACCTCGTCGACGTATTTAATGCCCTTGCCCTTATACGGCTCCGGAGGCTTCTTGCCTCTTACCTTCGCCGCAAATTCGCCCACCATCTGCTTGTCGATTCCCTTGATGATAATTTTGTTCTGTGCGGGAACCTCGATTGTGATACCCTCCGGCGGGTCCATATTAATCTGATGAGAAAAGCCGACGTTCAGAACGAGCGTTTTCCCCTGCAGCGCCGCTCTGTAGCCGACACCGTTGATTTCAAGCTCCTTGACATAGCCCTTTGTCACGCCGTCAACCATGTTCTGGATCAGCGAACGCGTAAGGCCATGAAGAGAGCGGTCCTGCTTCTCGTCAGAGCTGCGCGCAACAAGGATTTCCCCGTTTTCGATGCTGATCTGCATATTCGGATGAAAATGCTCCGTAAGCATTCCCTTCGCGCCTTTCACCTGCAGCGTATGAGCGTCTAAAAGCTCTGCCGTTACGCCCTCAGGGATTGTCACAGGCTTTTTGCCGATTCTTGACATTTTTTGTTCCTCCAATCTTAAGATTCCGTACCGTCCGATTCACAGGACCGTACTTTTCAGATTTATTTACCAAATATAAGCCATTACTTCTCCGCCGATTCCGAGCTTTCTCGCTTTTTTATCGGTCATAATGCCGCTTGAAGTCGAAATAATTGCAACGCCGAGACCACCCAGCACCTTCGGCAGTTCGTCTTTTGACGCGTACACGCGCAGACCGGGCTTTGAAATCCTTTTGATTCCCGAAATAACAGGTCTTTTGCTGTCGGTATATTTCAAATACAAGCGAATCACGCCCTGCTTGCCGTCGTCGATCGTCTGCACTTCTTTTACGTATCCTTCCTCCGCAAGAATCCGGGCAATTGCGCTTTTCACATTCGAAGCCGGTACGTCGACCGTTTCCTGCTTTGCCGTTCCCGCGTTTCTGATCCGCGTCAACATATCAGCTATAACGTCAGTAATTTGCATTGTGCCAACCTCCTTATATTTCGATTACCAGCTGGCTTTCTTAACGCCGGGGATCTGTCCCTTGTAAGCCAATTCTCTGAAGCAAATACGGCAAATTCCGTATTTTCTGATATATGCGTGAGGACGTCCGCAGATTTTACATCTGTTATATGCTCTTGTAGAATACTTAGGTGTCCTTTGCTGCTTGATCTTCATTGAAACCTTTGCCATGGTCTACCTCCTTTATCACGAATCGAACGGCATACCCATCATTTTGAGCAGCGCCTTGGCCTCTTCGTCCGTTTTTGCGGTTGTCACAAATATGATGTCCATGCCTCGGACTTTATCGATCTTATCGTATTCGATCTCGGGGAAAATAATCTGCTCTTTGATGCCCAGCGCGTAATTTCCTCTTCCGTCGAATGAATTTCCGGGGATTCCGTGGAAGTCCCTGATCCGCGGTAAAGTAATATTGATGAGCTTATCGGCAAAGGCATACATTTTTACGCCTCTTAAAGTAACCTTGCAGCCGATATTCATTCCTTCCCGCACCTTGAATGCGGCGACGGATTTTTTCGCCTTTGTTACGATCGGCTTCTGGCCGGTGATCATGGTCAGATCGCTGACCGCGGATTCAATTGCCTTTGGATTTTCTTTTACCTCTCCCAAGCCCATATTGATCACAATTTTTTCAAGCTTCGGGATTTCCATAACGCTTTTATACTGAAACTGCTCCTTCAGGGCAGGCGCTATTTCGTTATCGTATTTTTCTTTCAGCCTTAACATTTATTGTCCTCCCTTCGGAATCACTTCGTATAATCGGTGGTAGGAATGACGGCGCCGCAGTCTTTTTTCTTGCAGACACGGACTTTGATCTGCCTGCCGTTTTCTTCAATGGTCTTATGCCCCGTTCTTGTAGGCTGTCCGCACTTCGGGCAGATGACCATAACGTTGGAAACATGGACAGGGGCTTCTTTTTTGATAATACCGCCCTGCTCCGTACGGCCCTTGGGCTTCTTATGCTTGCTGACCATATTGTATCCCTCGACGATTACCTGCTCCTTTTCCGGAAGAACCGCGAGAACTTTTCCGGTAACCGTTTTGGGCTTCCCGTTTTTGTCCTTCTGACGGCGCGTATTGAGAACTACCACTTTATCGCCTTTTTTTATATTCATACTCATAACTTATATCCCTCCGATTAAAGAACCTCCGGAGCCAGCGAAACGATTTTCATGAAGTCGTTTTCTCTCAGCTCTCTGGCTACAGGTCCAAAGATACGTGTTCCTCTGGGGTTGAGATCGTCTTTGATCAGAACGGCCGCATTTTCATCAAATCTGATATAGGTTCCGTCCTCACGGCGAACGCCTCTTTTTGTGCGAACGATGACGCATTTGACGACGTCGCCTTTTTTTACCATACCGCCGGGCGCAGCAGCCTTGACAGAACAAACGATAATGTCGCCGATATTGGCATAACGGCGCTTGCTTCCGCCAATTACTTTAATGCACATCAATTCCTTCGCGCCGGTATTGTCTGCTACTTTCAGGCGTGTTTGTACTTGTACCATAACCTTTACCTCCTATGCGCCTTAGCGGGCCTTTTCAATAATAGAAGCAAGCCTCCACCGTTTTTCTCTGCTCAGAGGTCTGGTTTCCATAACCTCTACAGTGTCTCCCACTTTTGCTTCGTTCGCTTCGTCGTGAGCTTTTAATTTATACGTGGTCTTAACGACCTTTTTATATAATGGATGTTTCACACTGTCGACAACCGCCACCACGATGGTCTTATCCATTTTGTCGCTGATTACCTTGCCGACTCTTGTTTTTCTTAAATTTCTCTCTGCCAAGTTAAACTACCTCCTTCCGAAGCGGATCACTGCTGCTCCGCGGCAAGCTCTTTCGCTCTGATCGCCGTCTTAACCCTTGCGATGTCGCGCTTTAAAAACTTCAGCTTCATCGGGTTTTCGATCGGGCTCGTCGCGTTTTTGAAGCGAAGCCGGAAAAGCTCTTCCTTCAGAGACGCTTCTTCTTTTTTTAATTCTTCAAGCGACAGTTTGCTTAAATGATCCTTGAATTCCTTAGCCTTCATGAACGTCACCCTCCGTTTCCGCTTGCTCGCGCGCAATGATTTTACACTTGACGGGAAGCTTATGCATTGCAAGGCGCAGCGCCTCTCTGCATAATTCTTCGCTGACTCCGGCAACCTCGAACAGGACTCTTCCGGGCTTTACGACGGCCACCCAGTATTCGGGCGAGCCTTTACCGGAACCCATTCGCGTCTCCGCAGGTTTTTTCGTAACCGGTTTGTCCGGGAATATTTTGATCCATACTTTTCCGCCTCTTTTGATGGCACGTGTCAGCGCGATACGGGCGGCTTCGATCTGGTTGCTCGTGATCCAGCCGCATTCCGCAGCCTGGAGACCGAATTCACCGTTTGATACGACGTTGCCTCTTGAGGCAGTACCCTTCATTCTGCCTCTCTGCACTTTTCTGTGCTTGACTCTCTTCGGCATCAACATAATTATTCACCGCTCCCTTCTGAATTCGCCTTGTTGCCGGCCTTAATAGCAGGAAGGACTTCTCCTTTATAAATCCATACCTTTACGCCGATCTTTCCGTACGTCGTGTTCGCCTCTGCGAACCCGTAGTCGATATCGGCCCTGAGCGTTTGAAGCGGGATTGTGCCCTCGTGATAATGCTCGCTCCGCGCAATTTCCGCGCCGCCAAGCCGGCCGCTGCACGCCGTTTTGATTCCGAGCGCACCGGAGCGCATCGTTCTGAGCATTACCTGCTTCATTGCCCGGCGGAATGTGATCCGCTTTTCAAGCTGGCTGGCGATGTTCTCGGCGCACAGCTGAGCGTCCATATCCGGATTTTTAATTTCAAGGACGTTGATGGCAACGATTTTCCCCGTCATTTTTTCAAGCTCTGCTTTGAGCTCGTCTTTAATAGCGCCGTTTTTTCCGATTACGAAACCGGGCTTTGCCGTTTCTATGTTGAGAAGCAGCTTGTTGGCGGTTCTTTCGATCTTAATCTTGGAAATACCCGCGCTGTATAATTTCTTTTTTACATACGATCTTACTTTATTGTCTTCTACAAGAAAATCTGCAAAGTTCTTCTTGTTTGCGTACCATTTGGAATCCCAATCTTTGATGACTCCGACTCTCAGTCCGTGAGGATTAACCTTTTGTCCCATATTCAACCTCCTCCATTAGTCTCTTTCTTTCAATACTACCGTGATATGGCTCGTTCTCTTATTGATGCGCATTCCGCGGCCTCTTGCGACGGCGCGCATTCTCTTGAGCGTCGGGCCCTGATTCGCGTAGCAATCGGCGACATAAAGCTTCTCGCTGTCAAGCTCGAAATTGTTCACGGCGTTTGCTTCCGCAGAATGCAGGAGTTTATAAATCATCTCGGACGCTGCTTTCGGAGTAAATTTGACAATTGCGTACGCTTCCTCCAGGGATTTGCCCTTAATCAGATCCAGAACGATTTTGACCTTTCTGGAAGAGATTCTGGCGCCCCGCAGCGTAGCCTTTCCCTGATCTCTGCCGATCCCCAGCACCTTGCGTTCACGCTTTGAAAGAATAAAGGGCTTGCTGCTTTGACGAGATTGAGAATTATATTTTTCGATGAGCTCTTCTCTTCTTGAAAGAAGCTCAGATTCACTCATAATTTTTCTTTCCAAAGAAATTCCTCCTTTTTATCAGCGCTTGACAGAGCTGGATTTTTCACTCTTGTTCACATGACCTCTGTAAGTTCTCGTAGGAGCAAATTCACCGAGCTTGTGTCCGACCATTTCTTCCGTAATATATACCGGCACGTGCTTTCTGCCGTCATGGACAGCGATCGTGTGGCCTACCATCTGCGGGAAAATCGTCGACGCTCTGGACCATGTCTTGATAACGACTTTTTCGTTTTTCTCGTTCATCGCTTCGATTCTCTTTAAAAGTCTTTCCTGCACGAAAGGACCTTTTTTGACTGATCTACTCATGTTGCAACCTCCTTAACGATTACTTACTGTTTCTTCTTCTGACGATATACTTGTCAGAAGGCTTGTTTTTCTTTCTCGTTTTATAGCCAAGCGTCGGCTTTCCCCAAGGAGTAACGGGGCTCGGCATACCGACCGGGGATTTGCCCTCGCCGCCGCCGTGCGGGTGGTCGCAGGGGTTCATCACGACGCCGCGAACAGTAGGACGGATTCCCATCCATCTCTTACGTCCTGCTTTTCCCAGTGAAATATTCTCATGGTCAAGATTTCCGACCTGGCCGATCGTCGCTTTGCAGAGAATCGGAATCATACGGACCTCGCCAGAACCGAGACGGATCTGCGCGAAACCATTTTCCTTCGCCATAAGCTGTGCGGAAGCTCCCGCCGACCGAACCAGCTGAGCGCCTTTCCCCGGCTTCATTTCAATATTATGAATCACCGTACCAACCGGAATGTCCGAAAGCGCAAGCGCGTTGCCGGGTAAAATGTCGGCTTCGGGCCCCGATAAGACGCTGTCGCCTACCTTGAGGCCCTCGGGATGCAAAATAAATCTCTTCTCCCCGTCCGCGTAAACCAGAAGCGCGATATTCGCGGATCTGTTCGGATCGTATTCAACGGATGCGACCTTTGCCGGAATTCCGTCCTTATCTCTCTTAAAATCGATTATTCTATACTGTCTCTTCGCCCCGCCTCCGCGATGCCGTACAGTAATCCTTCCGTAAGAGTTTCTTCCGGAATGCTTCTTCGCAGGAGCCATTAAGGTTTTAATTTCACTTTTGCCCGTAATTTCCTCGAAGGTGGATACTGTCATCGATCTTCTTGAAGGGGTTGTCGGATTATACTTTTTGATAGCCATTTTCCTGTCCTCCTGCCTTACTGAACGAATCCGAAATCTTCGATTGCATTCTTATACTTTTTCGTTTTCTTTTCGCCGTTGACCGTATACTCGACCGGCTTTGGATCCGTGTCGATCGTAACGATCGCCTTTTTCCATTTCGCCGTATATCCGACGGCCATGCCCGACGCCTGTCTGCGGCTTCTTTTCTTGCCGTCATAGCGCATCGTGTTGACGGCGAGCACCTTGACCTCGAAAATCTTCTCGATCGCCTTTTTGATGTCGATTTTTGTAGCGTTGAGATCAACGACAAAAGTGTATTTCCCGTTTGCCGCGGCATCTGTGCTTTTCTCTGTTATATGAGGACGGATGATAATATCAAACTCGTTCATGCGTACACCTCCGAAATTTTACTCAGCGCGTCTTTGGTTACGATGAACTTACCGTGACGCAGGATGTCATATACATTGATCGTGTTCACATAAGCCGTTTCGATCCCTTTGATATTGCTCGCGGATTTCACGACGTTTAAATCTTTTTCCGGAATTACGACAAGCGCCGTATTGTCCACGCCGAGATTCCGAAGCACGTTGACCATGTTTTTGGTTTTGATCTCGCCGAAGCTCAGAGAATCCAGCACGATGATATCTCCGTCGTTCGCCTTGCTCGTAAGGGACGATTTCAGAGCCAGCCGTTTCATCTTTTTGGGGATAGAGTAGCTGTAGTCTCTCGGTTTCGGCCCGAACACGATACCGCCGTGGATCCACTGCGCGGATCTTGTGCTGCCCTGTCTTGCGCGGCCCGTTCCCTTCTGCCGGTACGGCTTCCTGCCGCCGCCGCTGACTTCGCTTTTCAGCAGAGTAGAATGCGTTCCCTGGCGCTTGTTTGCGAGATTGTTGACAACCGCCGCGTGCATGCAGTGCGTATTGATTTCAACCCCGAATATATTGCTGTCGAGCTCGATCTCCCCGACGACATTTCCTTGCATATCATATACATTAACTTTTGGCATAATTACTTCCTCCTCCCGCGTCACGCCTTCACAGACTCTCTGATTTCAAGCAGTCCGCCCTTTGGTCCCGGAATCGCGCCTTTAATAAGAAGAAGATTCCTTTCTCCGTCGACCTTGACTACCGTGAGATTCTGCACCGTAACTCTTTCGGAACCCATGTGGCCCGGCATTTTCTTTCCCTTGAAAACCTTTCCGGGATCCGTATTGGCGCCCATGGAGCCGACTCCTCTGTGATATTTTGAGCCGTGCGTCATCGGTCCGATCTTCTGCCCGTGCCGCTTGATGGCGCCCTGATAGCCTTTTCCCTTCGACGTGCCGCTGACATCGACGCTGTCGCCGTCCTTAAACATGTCCGAAACGGTAATTGTCTGACCGATTTCAAAAGAGTCGGTATTTTCCGGTTTAAATTCTCTGAGATATTTGAAGCCGCTCATTTCGAGTTTTTCAAAAAGTCCCCGATCCGGCTTGTTCAGCTTTTTCTTATCAACTTCCCGATAAGCAAGCTTTACGGCGCTGTAGCTGTCGCTTTCCGCGGTTTTCTTCTGAACGACGGTGCAGGGCCCGGCAAGAACGACCGTAACGGGAGTACATTTCCCCTCTTCGTCAAAGATCTGTGTCATTCCGACTTTTGTTCCTAAAATAAAATTTTTCATTTCCAGCTTTACCTCCTGAATGGTTATTGGTTCCCGCAAGGGAACTTGACCGGTTCTTTAGTCACAAATTCTAAAGAACCCGGGTAATGCGGTCTGCATCACTGCTTGACCTTGATTTCTATATCCACGCCTGCGGGAAGATCCAGGCGCATCAATGCGTCTACCGTTTTCGGAGAAGGCATAAGGATATCAATGAGCCTTTTATGCGTTCTCATTTCAAACTGTTCTCTGGCATCCTTATATTTATGGGGCGCGCGGAGAATGGTTACGATTTCCTTGTCGGTCGGAAGCGGAATCGGTCCGGATACGACGGCATCCGTACGCTTCGCCGTGTCGACGATTTTCTGTGCGGCCTGATCCAGCAGCTGGAAATCATAGGCCTTCAGCTTGATTCTGATCTTTTGTTTGTTTGCCATACATAAACCTCTTTCTTTATTAGATGTTTTGTTACGTATAACAGCTTGCACTTTTCTGTCACCATGCCGTGTGTTTCCAGCGATTCTCAATAAAAAAACCAAATTGAAATATCCTTCTTCAGAAGGATTTCAACCTGGGCATCAATCATCGTTAAAAATACGGTATCATACAGCTTTTGTGCATGACTTGTCGCCCGGTTTCACGAATCGGACATTCTCCACATGAGTTCCCTGCCCATGCACGCGATCACTTCGTGCGGCAGCAATCTCCTGCTTCTCAGTCTGTCAAGTCGCAACAGGCGAATTATACCTCTTTTGTCATATGGTTGGCAAGCCCTTTTCCCGGCTTTGGGCGAAGATAATTATAAATTTTTTGTAAACACGCAAAAAGATAAAAAAAGAAGGAAGCAATGTAACGTTCTTCTGTGAATTATTAGGGGAGAGATTCACAATCGGTTAAAATGAAGAGAACGGTTACTATTGCCCCCGACATCAGCCATATTACAGCAAGATTATGAATTAAAATGTATTAATAAAATAACTAATTGTTAACGAAACATCGAATCGCGACGATCATCCGTGCAGCCCTTTCGTTTCACGAACCTCGTTTACTATAATAAAAGCATTGGGATCATGCCGATCTACGATCCTTCTGAGCTGCGGAACCTGCCGGTTATATACGACGCACCACAGAATGTCTACGGGCTTTCCCGTATACATGCCCTCGCCGTTCAGTTTTGTAACGCCGCGCTCGAGCTGCCGCAGGATTTCCGAGGCCAGAAGCTCCGGCTTCTCTGTAAAAATATAAATTTCCTTTGCGTAATTTACCCCTGCCTCTACGATGTCAATGACTTTGGAAGAAACAAACACCGCGATTCCCGTATACATCGCAGCAAGGATCGAACGGTAGGTCAATGCTACGACAAGCAAAAAAACCACGTCCAATGAAAGTACCAGCTGCCCCAGCGTCAGCCAGCTCATCCTTTTCTGCAAAAGGCGCGCCCCGATGTCCGTTCCGCCCGTCGTAGCGCCGCCGCGGAAAATTAATCCGAAGCCCATTCCCATCAGAAGGCCTCCCCAGATTGCGTACAGCATGGTATGCCCAGCCTCTCCGTAATTTTCCGTTGAAAAGAAACGCTGCATCGGTTCAACCAGATATACGGTAACATCAAGCATAACGGAATACAGAATCGTTCCGACTGCGCTTTTTATAATAAATTCTTTCCCCAGCTCCTTATATCCTGCAATGAACAGAGGAATATTCAGTATCAGCGTCAGTACGCCGACCGGAATCCTGCCTCCTGCAATTTTATTGATCAACACCGCAACACCGGAAATACCGCCCGGCGCAATCCCGCTTGGTTCCAGAAACAAATTCAGGCCGAGACTCGTGACGAACGCTCCCGCCACGATCAGAGCGGCCTTTATGATCTTATTTTTCAAAAAAACACCGCCTCTCTTTTATTGTATCCAAGTGTTTACAATTATATTATAACGTTTTGCCGCGCGCGGTAAAAGCTTCTTTCTCTTTCGCTTCTTTCGTTGCATTTTATAGGAAACTATGCTATCATCCCCTTGATCAATTCGGAAAGCGAGGGAAAAAATGACACACGCAGACGAAACGTCATTTCTGCCGGCCGCCGCGGTTTATATGCATAAGGGCGAAAGCTGCGGCTGCGCAGAGGGCGAGCTTGTCGTAACTCCCGCTTGCTCGGAACGGCTCAGAGGTTACAATTTATATTGGGGAAGCCGGGCGGGCGAGCGGCTTGCCAATTATACGAAAATTACGGAGCTGAACAGTCCGGGACCGGAAGAAATCCGGTATCGGTTTCCCGCGGCGCTGCTTGTTCCGGAGGGAGCCGAAGCGCTTTTGCTCTTTCCCGTACTTTACAATGCGGAAAGAACGCAGTTCAGCGAAGCCGCCTGCTGTTACGCTATGGAAATCGGGACAGAGCCGTTTTCTGTAAAGGAAAAAAAGCTGTTTTCCTTTGCCGTAATCAGCGACCTGCATGTCACGGCAGATCCGGAGCACATACACAACCGTCATCTGAAAAACTGCTTTTCCCGTCTGCTTCATCTCGTTCCGGATGCGATCGGAATTATGTGTACGGGAGACGTCACAAATCACGGCTATCCAGAAGAATGGGAACAGTTTTCCGTTCTTTGGACGGAAGCGCGGGAGCGGGGCCTTCCGCCCATGCATTTCGCTGTCGGAAACCACGACATGCATTTTTACAAATACCACGGAGAGCTTGGCTATCGGACAAGCTTCGAGGCGCAGAAGGCGGCTTTTTTAAGATATACGCATACGGATTCCGAAACGTTCTACCATTTTTCGGTAATCGGAGGAAACTATTTTATTTTCCTGGGCCCGGACCGTTCCGTGAATTCGGAGGAAAATGACTGCTACGTTCCGATTTCGGCGCGGCAGCGCGCCTGGCTGACCGCCGAGCTGGAAAAGGCGGCCCGGCAAAAGGCACTTGCGTTTTTATTTCTGCATCAGCCGCTTCGCGATACGGTTTCCGGCTCTCTGTGTTCCGTGGATCCCCTGGTCCAGAGCTGGCACGGTGTTATCGAGGATGCCGAGCTGCGCGCAGTAACGGACCGTTTCCCGGGACTTGTTCTGTTTACCGGACATACGCATTGGAAATTCGATTCCCTGCAGCCGTTCCTCCCCGGAAACGGGAAGGCCGCAAGCTATATCAACGCGGCGTCCGTTGCATATCTATGGACGGATCAGAACGGAACCGTGGAAAGCGGAGGAAGCGTTCCGGAGCCGGGCAGCGAGGGGTTAATCGTGGAGGTTTACCGGCATTTTATCCTGCTGCGCGGCTATGATTTCGCCGCAGGCCGCTGGTCCGCCTCGGCGCAGTTCCGGCTGGATATCCCGTGACGCGGGGAAAAAGAAACAGACAGACGAATGATTTATACATAGATTACAGAAAAAGGAAGGTAACTGGATATGGCAAGAGTCAGCACGTTAAACGCGGAAAAAGAAAGAGCGGGCGCCTGGTACGGCGAGCTATTCCAATCGTATGAAAATCTTCCGTTTTCGTTCCGGATCGGCGAGACGGCATACCATGGATTTAACGACGATTTTCCGTTTGTTTCCAAAGAAACCTCATCGGAACGGATCAGCAAAAAGCACGCTGAATACGAAATCCGGAAAATGGTCCTGACCGCGCGGCACAAAAGCGGCGTGGAGGTGAAAGCAGAGTGCGCGTATTATCCGGAGTACGCGGTATTCGAATGGGTTCTTCATTTTAGAAATACGGGCGAAGAAAATTCTCCGGCGATCCGCTGCGTCAATGCCGCCGACCTGGATTTCAGCGGCAGCGAACCGGTGCTCGAGTATTTTCTGGGAGATGATTCGGCAGACCAGAAGGCAATGAAGCCGGAACGCGTCGATCTCAATACGGGACTTTCCATGGAATTTGAGCCGTTCGGCGGAAGACCGACAAATTATCAGCTGCCGTTTTACAGGCTGTATTATGGAGACATCGGAGCCGTAATTTCCGTGGGCTGGGCCGGTCAGTGGAAAGCGCATTTCGATGCGAGGCATCGGATCGGCAGCGTGCATTTTGCGGCAGGCCAGGCAACGCTGGAGGGGTATCTCAAGCCCGGAGAGGAGATCCGCACTCCTCTTATGACGTTCCTTGCCTTTAATAAATGCCCCGGTTATCAGGTAACAGAGATGCGCGCCCTGAATCTCTGGAGAAGATGGCTGATCGATTGTAATTTAAGAGTTGTCGGCGGAGAGCTGTTTCAGCCGCACTGTGCCGCCAGTACGTCCTGGATTTACGGGGAAATGAAAGACGCAACCGATCAGAATCAGATTGAAGCCTTCGATACGTATCTTCGCAACGGCCTGAAGCTGGATTATTGGTGGATGGATGCCGGCTGGTATTTCAAAAACCCCAAGGGAGAAGTTCCGATTTCCTGCTGGGTAGAAACGGGCTCGTGGTATATGGACACAAACAAATTCCCCAGCGAGATGGCTGATATTTCAAAGCACTGTGCGGAGCACGGCGCAAAAACACTGCTGTGGTTCGAGCCGGAGCGGATCACCGGAGATACTTATCTGGCAGAGCATCCGGAATGGCTGGTCAACGGTGCGCTTGCAAACATGTCCGTTCCAGAGCTGAGAGCCTATCTGGTAGAACGCGTTTCTGCGGTCATGGAGAAAGGCGGAATCCACCTATACCGTCAGGATTATAATATAGATCCACTCGGACACTGGGCGATCCATGAAAATAATTCCGGCGAAGGCCGTCACGGTTTTCTCGAAAATCACTGCGTGACCGGCTATCTTGCCTATTGGGACGCGCTGATTGAAAAATATCCCGACATGATGCTGGATTCCTGCGCCTCTGGGGGCAGACGGAACGATCTGGAAACCATGCGCAGATCTGTTTCGCTCCATAAAACGGATGCCGACTATTCTCGCTTCCAGCAGAAGCAGGCCATGCACTACTCGTTTTATCAGTGGCTGCCTTACTTCGGAACCCCGGTCACGGGCCCCGGATACGGCGCCGAGCTGGATCTGTACGCGCTCCGGAGCGCGCACATTCCGTGGTTTACTTACGGCTACGACGTACGGAATCCGGAAAACAATTATGAAAACGCACACAGATTCGAGAAGGAATGGCGAGAAACCAACATGTATTTCTACGGAGATTATTTCCCGCTTACTCCCTGGTCCAACGATCTGGAATCCTGGATCGGGTGGGAATTTAAGGATTACGAGAAGGAAGAGGGCATCATCCAGATGTTCCGGCGGGACAACAGCCCTGTAGCAGAAATGCGGGTACGTCTGTTCGATATTGACCCGGACGGCACATATGAATTTTTCAGCTACGACGGAGAGCCTGTCAAGACCGTCGGCGGCGCCGAGCTGATCGAGCAGGGCCTGAACGTACGAATCAGTGAGCCTCGTGCCAGCGCGCTTCTCAAATTCCGTAAAATATCATAAAAAAACACAGTTACGTCACAATACCGCGTTAAGATAATGCGGTATTGTTTTGAATCATGAGGTGAAGCTATGGATCAGGAAACAGAAAAAAAAGCTGCGGAAACGGCTGAGCCGGCAGCAGACGCCGGGAAACCGGAAAATGACGAAAAAAATAAGAAGCCGGACGCCGCAGAAAATTCAAAAAATGCTCCGAAGAAAAAGAAAAAGAAAAAATATAAGCTGCAGGTAATGGACGTTGTCACGATCGTATTTACGGTCGTGATCGTGGGAATCATGGCCTATGTATTATATAACCAGTTTGCCGGCGAGAGCGAAAATCCTTCCGCGCCGACCGCCTCGGGTTCGGCTACCGCGGCGCCGACCGCCACGCCTCAGCCCGTGCTGTCTGACATTGGCAACATTTACGGGAACATTATAAATGACGCAAACGTAGTTGTCATTGACGAACGCGAATATTTCATTTCCGCAGACGATAACGGGGAAACGCATATTTTTGCAGCGCTCGGCGACGATACGAAGGATCTTATTCAGACCGATGCGTCTTCTCTGAATGTCGTTACCGACTACATTACGTATGCCGACCAGTCGAATGTAACGGCCTACTATGTGTTTTATATCAACGGAGACGGTAAGATTTGTTATGTTCACGACGGACCGGTCGGCGGAGATGGCCTTGAGGAAAAAACAAACCTGGAAGAGCAGGTTTTTCTCGACGGCAGCTATCAATCGATCTGCGTCAGCGGGGAATATGTATATTATCTGGATGAAGCCGGGAAAATCGGGAAGGCGGAAATCGCTACAGGAGAAGTCACCGAGCTGGGCACCGAGCGGGTATATAAAAGCTTTGTTTTGTATTACGGTGTAATTTATGCTCTGGGAGCGGAAGACAGCTTTATTTATTCCATGCCGTCCAATCCCGCCGACGATACGGAAAGCAGCACCGCTTCACCGGCTGCAACGGCCGAGGCGGAAGAGGAAAGCAGGGAAACGCTTCTGATTGACGAAGCCTGCCGGAGCTTTGTCATTGACAGCGACTGGATCTATGTCCTAAACGACAGCGGCATCGTACGGTATCTGATGGACGGCAGCGGGAAGGATACGCTCAGCGGGCTGCATGCCGATGCGATCAACGTATATGAAGGCGCAATCTTTTATCTTTCCGAGGGAAGTCTGTATACTGCCTCCGCAGAAAAGCTGCTGCTTAATGAACCGACGCAAATCAGCGAGGCGTACGGCAGCAGTACCATCAACCTTTCCGAATCGTCTGTTTATCTGAAAAACGAAAGCGGAAAGCTGCTGAAATCCTCTTACGACAGCGAAAACAGCAAATATGAGGAATTTACTGCCATGAGCTGAGACACTGCTTTTACAGGGATTCAAGACCTTTCAGAATCTCAATGGACGCGGAGACGCTGTAATCAGCGTTCTCCGCTTTTAATTTTGCTTTATCTCCATATCCGTAGAGGACGGCGCACGTATGCATGCCCGCCGCTTTTCCCGCCTGAATATCCGTATACGAATCCCCGACCATCAGAGACGCCTCCGGTTCCGCGCCCATCGCAGAAAGGCAAAGAAGCAGGCCTTCGGGATCCGGCTTCATGCGTAAGACGGATTCCGGACCAATTACCTTGGTAAAATACCGCGAAATCCCAAGGCGGTTTACGATTCGCTTTGTGATCGCCTCCGGTTTATTCGATACGATGCTCATAGAAACGCCCTTTTGCGAAAGCGCCTCTGCCAGCTCCGAAAATCCAGGATAAAGGCGCGTTTCTTCACAGGGATGCGCTTCATAGTATTGTTTATACCAGTCCAGCGCGCCGGCACGCAGAGACTCGGGAAGCTCCGGCATGGAGCAGTCCAGCAGGTATTTGGCACCGTGCCCCACATAAGAAAGAATCGTATCATAGTCCAAAACGGGCATCCGGTATTCCTTCTGTGCCGCCTGCACAGAAGCCACAATGTCGCGTCCGGTATCGGCGATCACGCCGTCAAAATCAAAAACAATTGCTTTTATCATCTTTAAAACATCTTCTTTTTATATAAAATCCAGGCGACGATTCCGCAGGTCAGCGCCGTACCGCCGCAAATAATGTAAAACGCCCCACGCATATTTTCAAGCGGGATCCCGACGTTCATCCCAAAGAATCCGGAAATAATCGTAGGGATCGCCATTACGATTGTAATGGACGCCAGCAGCTTCATCACGATATTCAGATTATTGGAAATAATGGAAGCGAAGGCGTCCATCGTGCCGCTCAAAATATTGCTGTAAATATTTGCCATTTCAATCGCCTGCTTATTTTCGATGATAACGTCCTCCAGCAGATCCTCGTCGTCCGGATATTTGCGGATGCTGATATTTTCATAATTGTACTTCAGCATTTTTTCCAGCACGATTTCATTAGACTTCAACGATGTGGAAAAATAAACGAGCGATTTTTCCAGGGAGAGCAGGAGGATCAGCTCTTTGTTCTTCATCGATTTGTGCAGATCATTTTCAATATTATTGCTGATTTTATCGATCTGGCGCAGATACTGCAAATAATATGTCGCATTCCTGTACATCAGCTGCAGTAAGAAACGGTTTTTCTTAAAGGTCGCGAATGTTTTGACTCTGTTATCCAAAAAATCCTTAATCAGCTGCGTCTTCTTGAGACATACAGTGATTACGCATTCTTTGCATACAACAATGCCCATCGGCATTGTGGAATACATAAAATTATATGAGCTTTCCGCTGTCGATTCTACCACGGGGATATCGGTAAGCACCAGCGTGCAGTCGTCTTCCGATTCGATCCGCGGACGTTCCTCCTCGTCAAGCGCGGCCGTAATGAAATCCCGCTCAGCATGCACCAGACCGCTGATAAGATCAATTTCTTCCGCGGTGGGATCCAGCATATTGATCCAGCAGCCGTCCTGCGGCTCTTTAAGCACCGTCAGTTTCCCCTCGCAATCCGTAAAAAAAATTTCGTACATCTTATTTTCCATCCTTCCAAAGTCTTTCTATATTATAATATTCTCTGTCCGCCTCCTGAAAAATATGGATTACGACGTCGATGTAATCCAGTAAAATCCAATTTGCCGTATCGTATCCTTCCAAATGCGCGCACTGCAGGCCTTTTTCCTTCAGCTTTTCCAGCACCTCGTCTGCAATCCCCCGCAGATGCGTGGAGGAGGTCCCGCTGCATATGATGAAATAATCCGTTATGGCGCCGAGCTTTTCGGTATGTATTACCTCGATGCTCTTTGCTTTCCTGCCGTCCAGGATCTTTACAATCTCTTCCGTGAGCTGTCTGCTTTCTGTTTTATCCAACGTGCTCAGCCTCCTCAGCAATTTTCTTTAAAGCCCAATTTCTCGTCCGCACCGTTTGCGTACAGAGCTGCCTGTCCTTCCCATTTATAACATATTGTATGGTGCTCTCGCACTCTGCAAGCACCGCCCGCAGCAGGGAGCCCTTTCGAAGCGTTTCGCGTACCAGGTCGAACACTGCGCCCTCCCGCCCTGGCTCCGTGTAATCTGCGACGAAAAGAATCTGCTCCAGCAGCCCCATCTCCGGCCGGCCTGTGATATGCCAGCGAATTGCCGCAAGGATTTCGGGGTCTCTGACGCCGTAACGCGTCTCTGCAAGTATAGCACCGGCTTCTCCGTGCAGCAATACTTGTTTTCCGTCATATTCCCCGGAAGCGTCCGTTTTTATTCCGAGCCAGCGATATTGCTGCTCCGTAAGCTCCTTTGCGCAGTCGTGCAGCAGGCCGGCAAGCCTGCACTTTTCACGATCCGCGCCAAAGCGTTCTCCCAGGCGCACGCTTTCCTCCATGACGCCGATGCTGTGCGTGAACCGGCGCGGGCTCAGAAGCGTCTCCACATCCTCGTAGATTTCGGAAAAATGCAGCTGCGCAGGCCGGTATAGGTTCTTTTGCCGGATATAAGCCCGGACCGGCTCCGGAACGAAAGCGCCAATTTCCTCTCCTGCGCCGGCGGCAGCTCTGATCTGTGTTGCTGAAATGTCGATCTGCGGAACGTCGGCAACCAGAACCGTCGCGCCCGCCTCCTGCGCTTTTCGCAGACTCTGCTGAAAAACCGTCTCATCGCAGCCCGGGCGCTTCATGGCGGCAAACGCACACAGGCGGAAAACGTCGGCGCTGCGGTACCAGTTGAAAACATCTGCAAGCGTATCGGCTCCGATGATCCAATAAAATTCCTCGTCCGCAGCCGCCGTCCTGCGCAGTTCGATCAGTGTGTCATACGTATACGTATACTTTCTTCTCCGGCATTCAATGTCGCTCACCGCAAAGCCCTCCCGCTCTCCAATTGCAGCGCGCAGCATGGCAAGCCGGTCCTCAGGCGGCGTGATCCTTCGCGCAATTTTATGAGGCGGGACGCCGGCAGGAACAAATACGACTTTATCAAGCGCAAGCTGCCTTCTAACCGCGTCCGCGCAAATCAGATGCCCGTTATGCACGGGATCAAACGTCCCTCCGAATATGCCTGTCCGCATTGTCTGTCTCCTTTCTCCGCTTTCCGAAGCGTTTCCGCAAAAAAATATCCCGTCTGCGCTCTGCGCAGCACGGGATGGTGTCATGTACAAATCCACGCTTACGAGCGCGGCACTTTTTTGTCCATTGCTTTGCCGTAGCTGTACCACGAATTACGCAGCTTGTGGCGCAGATCGACATCGAATACCCATTCGATGGCCTCGTATAATTGCTGCCGCATATTCAGGTACGCGCTTCGGTCAAATCCGTCCTGCTCCAGCAGAGTCTCCATATCGCTGAGCCAGTTTAATACCCGGTCAATCCCCGCAGCGTTGGGGTCTACCTTTTTCCGAAGATGCACGACTACTAATTTAACAGACTTTTTTTGCAGATCGGCATCTGTTATTACTTTTTTCTTTCTTGCACTTCCGGTTTCCGCTGCTTTTTCAGAATTGCCATCAGCACCATGAGAGTCCATGGCCGTACCTCCGTTTCTTTTTTATATTCTCATTTATCTGAGTATACCATCTTCTTAACCAAAAAGCAACATTTCTTCTATATTCTCACTTAATTCCTGAGACTGAACAGGGGCGCCGGGATTCTTCCGCCGCGCTGAATAAAGGCGCTGCAGTCGTATTGCCGGACCGGCATTACGGGACCGCTGCCCAGCAGACCGCCGAACTCCACAATGTCTCCCGGCACCTTCCCCGGCGCAGGTATGATCCGGACGGCCGTCGTCTTATTGTTCACCATGCCGATCGCCGTTTCATCCGCAATGATTGCGGAAATCGTAGCGGCGTCCGTACTTCCCGGAACGACAATCATGTCCAGTCCAACGGAGCACACGCACGTCATTGCCTCCAGCTTTTCAATGCAGAGCGCGCCGCTAAGCACGTTGTCGATCATGCCCTCGTCCTCGCTGACCGGAATAAACGCGCCGCTGAGGCCGCCTACGTGCGAGGACGCCATGATACCGCCCTTTTTGACGGCATCGTTCAAAAGGGCAAGCGCGGCTGTCGTTCCCGGGCCGCCGCAATGCTCCAGTCCCATGCTTTCCAAAATTCTGGCAACACTGTCGCCGATTGCCGGGGTAGGTGCAAGCGAAAGATCGACGATGCCAAAGGGAACCTGCAGACGCTCGCTCGCTTCCTTTGCCACGAGCTGTCCCATGCGGGTAATTTTAAAGGCCGTCTTTTTGACTGTTTCGGCAAGCACCGTAAAATCCTGTCCGCGGACGGTATCCACCGCGCATTTTACAACGCCCGGTCCGCTTACGCCTACATTGATCACGCATTCCGGCTCTCCGACGCCGTGGAATGCGCCGGCCATAAACGGGTTATCCTCCGGCGCATTGGCAAACACCACGAGACGCGCGCAGTCCGAGCCTCCGGAAGAGGCGGAAAGCTCCGCCGCCTTTTTTATCAGAATACCAAGGTCGCGTACCGCGTCCATGTTGATGCCGGCTTTTGTTGTCGCCACATTGACGCTGCAGCAGACTTTAGTCGTGGCATGAAGCGCATCCGGAATGGACTCCACAAGCGCGCGCTCGCTTTGCGTGTAGCCCTTATGAACGAGCGCCGAGTAACCGCCTATAAAATTTACACCCACAGCGTCCGCGGCTTTTTCCAGCGTTTCTGCAATCCGGACGCAGCCCTCTGCATCCGTGTTCGACAGCAGGCTGATCGGCGTTACGGAAATCCTTTTATTTACGATCGGAATTCCATATTCCGCCTCAATCTCGCATGCCGTTTTTACAAGCGAGCCGGCCTTTTCTGTAATTTTGTCATAAATTTTGCAGCATTTGGTTCCGAGGTCGTCAGAGGCGCAGTCGAGCAGATTGATGCCCATCGTAACGGTTCGGATATCCAGATGCTCTTTTAAAATCATTCTGATGGTCTGCGTAATTTCATCTGCAGGTATGAACATCCTTCCACCGCCTTATATTTTATGCATGGAGTTGAAAATGTCCACGTGCTGAAGCTGCATCTGGAGACCGAGCTCCGCTCCGATTTCTTTTATTTTCCCCGCGATTTCGCTGAAGCCCTCGCTGGCCGCCGAAACATCGACAAGCATGACCATTGTGAAAATATCGTCCATGATGGTCTGACTGATGTCAAGTATGTTTACGTTTACTTTTGCCAGATATCCCGTTACGGCCGCTATGATGCCGACTTTATCGCATCCGATGACCGTCAGTACCGCTTTTGTCATATTGCCCTCACCCTTTCGGATTTATTTTGTAAAGCCTTTAAAGGTATATCCCTGCGACAGTCCCCAGTCGACATATCCCGTTACCTGATCGATCAGATCGTCCGTAATATTACTCGACTGGAATACAACGCCGTTGTACGTCTGCGGCTGGGAGCCGGCGTTCGTTACAAAATTGCACAGCTTAAAAGTAACGGTATATCCCATCAGATTGGCAAGCTTCATATTGCGCTCGGAGACCTGGTCAGGCGCGTAAAAATACATTCTCTCGTCGGTGCCGAAGATGGACTGATATTTTGTTTCCATCGCCCACAGGGAATCGTACAAAGCGTTTGAGGACGCGGAAAGCTGATCAATTGATTTGTCGCCTCTTGTGCCGATCGTATGGCCTTCGTCATGCATTCTTTTGATGAGCTCAAGGTTCTGATCGTCGTTCAGATACATGCTGGATAGGAAAAACGTAAATTTCACATTTTTCTCTTTTGCCAGATCAAGAAGCTCCGTTACTCTGTCATTTGTTTCAGAATAATGCAGGAGGAAGGACATATAGATATCCTGCGAGTCCGTTCCGGGATTGGACAGGATATATGTACTCTGATCCATGACCGACTTCGTCGTTTCATCCGTAAATACATAGTCCGTAAAGGATACGTCGAGAGCCAGCTCTGCGGTTTGCAGGCCGTCGACCTGGGTAAAGTCAACCACCGGCTTCGTTATTGTCGGATCCGGAGCAGGCGTCGTGACAGGCGCCTCAGGCGTTTCCTGCGCCGGCTCCGGAGTAGCGGTTTCCGTCCCCGGAGAAGTAATTCGAAGCGTCGCATCCGGATCCGGAGGATCATTTTCCCGATCGCTGCACGCTCCAATCCATATGAACAGGCTGACTGCGATAAATAATATAATTAAAGTTATAATTTGGCTTTTTCTCATTTGTTTTACACCCCGCTGTATCTGTTTAAAATACCGTAATCCCAACGCTCCGAATGATACCCGTTTCCCGCGGGTGAACTTGTCTTCCGTTAATCTATTTATATGCAGGATTTCGCTTGTTTAATCGCTGGAAATAACAGGTATATCTTACCAAATCATACAGTTTTTTGCAAGCGAGACATTGGTTCCCGCAGGAAGCTATTTTGTCCACAGCAATCCGGGCAAAGGGACGCCAAGCGCTCCAAGGAGCAGCGGGATCAGGATCAGCGCGGAGGACAGCCACAGGACACGGAAATGATACGCTTTTGCAGCAGCCGGAAGCTGCCGGAAGCCCCGGTAGGTTTGTAAAGTAAAATATTCCAAAACGGCAACGCCGGCAGCCGCAAGAATGCTCAGCCACATTTTACACTGCTCCTTTTATTCTGCACTGTATTTTTGACTCTGGAAGCTGCAAGCGTAAGAGCCGGCAGTCCGACCTGTACGGCAAGCAGGACATATGGAATCCGGTGGAGGGCTAAATTCATCAAAGAAACATTCGAGCTGCAGAGCTGCTGGGTACACAGCAGCATAAGACCTGTGGTAAATGCGGTAAAAACAATATTTTTCCGGCAGCCGAAAATCCGTGCAAGGGCTTTTGTTATGCAATAGAAAATAACGGCGCTTTTAAAGAACAATATAAAAATCAGCAGGACGCCGTACAGGCTTTCAATATGCGACAGCACATTAAAATTGATCAGCCGGACCACCTCATAGGAAGGGTAATAAAAAGCAGTCAGCAGCGGTCCCAGCACCAGCGTATCGCGCAGAACCAGAATAATAATAAACGGCGCGCCGATCAGGATCCCAAGTACGAACTGCTTCCAGAGATTTTTCTGTTCGCGCGCTTCTTTAAAATCCGGCACCAAAAACAATAAGACCACGAGCTCGCTGAACGGCATTAAAGTGCAGTAAAGAACCGATCTGCCGTATTCCAAGGCAGAGTGTCCGCCAAGCGGAAGCAGATGCTTGAACTCAATCATTGGCAGCAGCAAAAGAAAAAGCAGCACAGTAAACACATACATTAAAATACACATAAATGTGCTGACCGATGCAAAATATCGCGTACCGGCATTCGACGCCCATGCACAGGCAAGTACAAATACTGTGAGAATAGGAATCCAGTCCGTTTCCATCAGAAGGTCTCCCGCGACAAACTGGCTTGTTTCCCGCATTGTCATGGAACAGGAGACGATAAAGGTATAGAGATAGAAAAACGAGAGGATTTTACCGGGGATTCTGCCGAAAACGGCTTCGTTTATTTGAACGAGGCAGCAGGAGGGATAGGAATCGCCAAGAGCGCCGTATAAATAAGCAACGAGCATCCCCAGAAGGATTCCGGCCAGCAGGCAAAGCCACGCCTCGTTTCCTGCCATATGATAATAATACATGGTATAAAAGGATGACCCCTGTATAAAGCATGCAATGATAAAAATGAATTGTTTCCTAGTCATACGCTTCCCTGCCATTTTCATCAGCCGGTTCCAGCAGAGAACCGGTACGAATAATATCCGCATCAATCCGGCACGTAAGCTCCGCGGCCGGATAAAGCGATTCAAAGTGGTTTGCAATCGTTTTCCATGTCTGAGGGCGGTAACGGTAAAATGCCTCGCCGATCCCCAGTACGTCTGCACCGTTTAATTGCATTTCGCGAAAGGCGGAGCGGATTTCCGCTTCTATTTCCCCGGCGCAGGTCTTTTCCAGCGCGTCCATCACGGATGCGTCCACCGTCCGGCTTCCCTGCAGCTCTCCAAGGCTTCCCGTCATTTTTATATCTGCTTTCACTTTGATCCTTCCGTCGCTGTATTCGACCTGATAATTACCTGATCCGTCTAAAATTTCTATGGCTACTTCAACTCCTTCATAGTTGACAGTAATCACGCCGCGCTGCACTTCTCCGAGCATCCACAGCGCGCCGCGCGTCTGTCTTTCGTCAAGCTCCGCGACCATTTTGTCTTCCTTAAATACAGCGCTTTTCGCAACATACAGATAAGGTGACTGCGTTTCCGTGTCTTCCGGCGCAGCGACACGCACCATTGGAACAAGCGAGGCCTTATAGGGCGTCTTGTAATCTCTGAAAAAAGAAAACAGCGTACAGCGCGGCGCATGGGAATCGTCCTGCTGGCGCGCAATCAGTTTGTTCAGATCCTGGGCGGGGAAAGATTCCAGATGCGACTCAACGTTCAGGATTTCACTTGCCGTTCCTTCTGAGACGATCAGACTGACGTCGTAGCGCGTTTCATGATCTCGAAAAAAGTAATCTAAATATTTTGCGATTCCGTCCTCCGCAAGCTCTCTGCCGATAACCAGAATCTGGTTCTGTGCGACGTAAAGGCGCCGGTTGGTAATATGCACCGCAGAACGCAGGGCCTCGAGCAGGTCTGTGCCCGTGACCTGTACGTTCCAATACGGCTTGCTCAGGTCGCCTTCCGATGCGGAGCCGCCTCCCTCCGATTGGCTGCTGTTTTGGCTGATAGCGATATTGCGCACTACCTGCGCTGTCAGCAGAAGGCGTTCTGATTCCGGCCCGCTCTTTTCATCCATTTTGTCCATTGCAATCCCCATTACGACTGCCAGCGCCTCCAGCTCGCGTTTTGTGCCGCTGCGAACGCAGCCGTTCAGGAAGATCATAAGACAAAGCAGGCAGGAGAAAACACATGCGCGGTTTTTCATGCGTATCAGCCTCCGTTATGATTGTCAGGAGGGATCGGCGTGTCTTCCCTCGTTCGATCGTCCGGCGACAGCTCCGCAGGCCGTTTCCGCATAATCCACAGCGGGGCACGAAGAAAGGTATCCTTGAGGTCCTCCGGGCGGCAGGGGAAAAAGGGAGAAAAATAGCTGTAGCCAAATGAGTAAATTCCGGTTACATGGATTGTCAGGCATATTATTCCGATGCTGATCCCGTATCCGCCGAGCAGACCGCCCAGGAATAAAAAAATCCATCGCAGCATGGTAACCTCATTGCTCAGCATGGGTACGACAAAGCTGGATACTGCCGTAAAAGCGATGATGATAACGACCGGGGCGCCGATAATTCCGGCCTGAATCGCTGCCTCTCCCATAACCAGTCCTCCGACGATACTGATCGTTTGCCCTACATTTTTCGGCATATGAATGCCCGCTTCTTTCAAAAGCTCAAAGATAAGCAGAAAAAGCGCAGTTTCCGTAAAAGAGTTGAACGGTACCCCTTCGCTTGAGGCTGACATGCTGAAAAGAAGGGAGGCCGGAATCAATTCCTGATGATAACTCGTCAGGGCTACGTAAAGCCCAGGTACAAGAATGCTTAAAAAGAATGCCAGATAGCGGAAAATCCGCACAATGCTTGCATATGTCGATCTCGCATAGTAATCCTCCGGATTCTGAAAGGCTTCTATAAAAAAATACGGCGCAGTCAGCGCAAAGGGAGAGCCGTCGATCAGAATTCCTACCCGTCCCTCCAAAAGCTTTCCGGCCAGCACATCAGGGCGCTCGGTCAGTCCCATCGTCGCAAAAATGGAGAATGGTCTGTCTTCAATATATTCTTCGATATATCCGGATTCCAGTATCATATCCACATTAATATAACCGATTCTGCGTTTGATCTCAGCGATAAGCTTCGGATCTGCAAGTCCGTCAATATAAGTAATGCAGAGATTCGTGTTTGTTTTTCTGCCGACTACCATGCTTTCAAATGTAAGCCTGCTGTTTTTCACTCGCCGCCGCAGCAGACTCGTGTTCGTGCGAAGATTTTCATTGAAGCTCTCGCGCGGTCCGCGCATGGAAATGTCATAAGAGGGCTGTTCCACGCCGCGTTTTTCGAAGCCCTTGCTGCTGATTATGGTACATTCTGTACAGCCCTCTACGAACATGGCGCAGTCGCCGTTTAAAATACCGGAAATGGCCGTGTCCAAATCTGCCGCCGTCTCGATTTCTCCCACGGAAAGCAGGACGTCATTGATTCTTTCGACTTTGCTTTTGCGCCCCGTGCTTGCCGGCGTAAAATTCCGCAGGCCATGCATCAGCGGCTTAATGATGCTGTCGTTGATCACGGCCGAATCCGTCAGCCCATCCATGAAGGCAAGGAGCGCTTTTTCATTTTTACCTCCGGGCCCTTTGAAAGTAAAAATACGCGTTTTAAAATCTGAGCTGTTCAAAAAACGGCCTTTTAAAAAGCTTTCATTCTCGGCCGCCGTCAAAAAAACGCCGACGGGCGCCCGCGCGGCGTCCGCCCCTCTGCCCGTGCTGCTTTTATCTTTTATTCGATTAAATATATAGTTTAAAATCATAATATCCCCATCTTTCACGCGTGCTGCAGCGCGTCTTCCGACGAGGATATTATTCCGAGATTTGTTTGATTTATAACTTAAAAAAATTTATTGACGCACGATGACGTCCTCGCGCTTCGGTCCATTTGTAACGATGGTAATCGGGAAGCCAAGCTCGCTTTCGATCCATTCCACGTACGCCCTGCAGTTTTCCGGAAGCTCCTTGTAATTGCGAATCCCGCGGATATCGCATTTCCAGCCGGGGAGCGACTTCAGCACGGGCTTTGCGCGTTCAAGCAGCGGACTGACCGGAAAATCCTTTGTGATTTTTCCGTCGATCTCATAACCGACGCATATTTTCAGCTCGTCCAGATAGCCGAGCGCATCCAGCACCGTAAGCGCGACCTCCGTACAGCCCTGAACCCGGCAGCCGTAGCGCGTCGCGACCGCGTCGAACCATCCCATCCGGCGGGGACGTCCGGTTGTAGCTCCGTACTCTCCTTTATCGCCTCCGCGGCGCCGCAGCTCCTCCGCCTCGTCCCCAAAAATTTCGCTGACGAACGGGCCCGCTCCGACTGCGCTCGAATACGCCTTTACCACCGTGGTAACCTTTTCGATTTTCCGCGCCGGAACGCCCGCTCCGACCGCGCCAAAGCCGGCCAGCGTATGGGAGGACGTTGTAAACGGATAAATTCCGAAATCGGGATCCTTCAGAGAGCCAAGCTGTCCCTCCAGCAGGATATTTTTGCCGTTTTCCGCGGCATCGTAAACGTAACGGAACGTATCCGCCACATAAGGCGCGATCATTTCTTTATAGGATAGCAGCGTCTCGTACAGCTCCTCCGCATCGAGCTGAGGCTTGTGGTACAGCTCCTTGAGAAGGATATTTTTCACGGGCAGAATGCTTTCAATTCTCTCTCTGAGCCGTGCGGAATCAAACAGATCGCATACCTGAATTCCGTTTTTCGCATATTTGTCAGAATAAAACGGCGCAATTCCCGATTTTGTGGAGCCGAACTGTTTTCCCGCCAGACGCTCTTCCTCATATTGATCGAAAAGCACATGATACGGCATAACGATCTGCGCGCGGTCTGAAACCAGGATCTTAGGATTGATCCCCATGTCCTTCAGCGCGTTCAGTTCATTATAAAACGAGGGAATATTCAGTGCGACGCCATTCCCGATGATATTTACGATATGCTCATAGCATACGCCGGACGGAAGAAGGTGAAGTGCAAAACGCCCCTTCTCATTAATAATGGTATGTCCCGCATTGGCGCCCCCCTGGAAACGAACGACAAGATCCGAATCTGCCGCATACATGTCGGTAATCTTTCCTTTTCCCTCGTCTCCCCAGTTTGCTCCTACGATAGCTCTAATCATAGTTTTACCTCCTAATAGTATCAGACATTAAGCTCTGCCTGCATGCCGAGCCGGTCCTTCCAGCGATCCAGAATCGCGGTCCGGATGTGCGCGACATATTCTTCCGTCTGTGCTGGCGCGCGGCCTACAAATCTTGAAGCATCCAGGATTTCCTCCGCCAGATCAGGCGTCAGGCCGAACGATTTGTCAGCCACAAGGCGGTCGATCAGGTCGTTTTCCAGCCCTTCCGTTTTGACGCGGGCCGCCGCCGCCATGGAATGGACTCGGATTTTCTCATGAAGCTCCTGACGGTCTCCGCCGCGCTTGACGGCATCCATTAAAATATTTTCCGTTGCCATAAACGGCAGTTCTTTTTTGAGATGCGCCTCGATTACTTTCGGATAAACCACGAGTCCCCGGGCGATATTCAGATAAATTCCCAGAATGGCGTCCGTTGCGAGAAACGCCTCCGAAACGCTGATTCGTTTATTTGCCGAATCGTCCAGCGTGCGCTCGAACCACTGCTCGGAAGCCGTCATTGCCGGATTCAGCGCATCGGCGATGACATAGCGGGAAAGAGCGGCGATCCGCTCGCTCCGCATCGGATTGCGTTTATATGCCATGGCGGAAGAGCCAATCTGATTTTCTTCAAATGGTTCTTCAATTTCCTTTAAATTTTGCAGAAGCCTGATGTCGTTCGAGAATTTATGGGCGGATTGCGCGATTCCGCTCAGTACGTTCAGAATCTGGCTGTCCAGCTTGCGCGGATAGGTTTGTCCCGTTACAGCAAATACGTCGGAATATCCCATCTTCTCCGCGACAAGCCGATCCAGCTTTTTTACCTTCTCGCCGTCTCCGTCGAAAAGCTCTAAGAAGCTGGCCTGCGTACCGGTCGTTCCCTTCGCGCCGCGGAGCTTCTTCTTGGCAAGCTGCTCCTGCAGCGCCTCGTAGTCCATTTCAAGATCCTGCAGCCACAAAGTCGCCCGTTTTCCCACGGTCGTCAGCTGCGCAGGCTGATAATGCGTGTAGCCAAGCGTCGGAAGCGATTTGTATTGGATCGCAAAGTCCGCAAGCGCGGCCATGACGTTGACAAGCTTCTCGCGGATCAGCTCCAGCGCCTCATGCATAATGATAACGTCCGCATTGTCGCCTACATAGCAGGAGGTCGCCCCCAGATGGATAATCGGCTTTGCCGCCGGGCACTGTTCTCCGTATGCATATACGTGCGCCATGACGTCATGACGCACAAGGCGTTCGCGCGCCTCCGCCGCCTCATAATTAATATCGTCCGCCGACCTGCGCAGCTCGTCGATCTGCTCCTGCGAGATCGGAAGGCCAAGCTCTCTTTCACTTTCCGCCAGGGCGATCCAGAGCCTTCTCCACGTTCTGAATTTCTTATCCGGGGAAAACAGGAACTGCATTTCTTTACTGGCATATCTGGAATTCAGCGGCGTTTCATACGTTGATTTGCTGCTCGTCATATTCTCTCTCGTTTCTCCTTCCGAATCATTCAGTCCTCGTGCTCATACGGATAATTTCCGGTAAAGCATCCGTCGCAGAAGCTGCAGCGGATCTCCGGGACGATTTCCTTTAGACGCTCCACCGGCATAAAGCCGAGAGAATCCGCGCCGAGCATCCTGCAGATTTCATCGACTGTATAATGGCAGGCCAGAAGATGCTCCTTTGAAGGAATATCCGTGCCAAAATAGCAGGGCCATATAAAAGGCGGCGCACTGATCCGCATATGGACTTCTTTCGCCCCCGCTTCCTTCAGCATTTCCACAAGCTTTGCGGAGGTGGTGCCGCGGACGATGGAGTCGTCTACCAGCACGATCCGTTTTCCTTTCACGGCGTCCTTCAAAACGTTGATCTTCAGTCGTACCGCCGTAGTTCTCTGCTCCTGCGAGGGCTGTATGAAGGTCCTCCCGACATACCGGTTGATGACGAGCGCTTTCCCATACGGGATCCCCGCGGCCTGGGCGTATCCGATCGCGGCGTCGATGCCGGAGTCCGGAACGGCCGCCACAAGATCCGCCTCCACGGGATACGTTTCCGAAAGAATTTTACCCGTCAGCTTTCTGGCCTCATGTACGCTCATGCCCTCAATGACGGAATCAGAGCGCGCAAAATAAAGATATTCGAAAATACAGATCCGGGAAGTCCTCGGATCTCCGCAGTTGCTGCGGATTGTGCGCATTCCGTCGGCGTCGATCACAACGACCTCTCCCGGCTCGACTTCCCGCACATACTCCGCCCGCACCGTGTCCAGCGCGCACGTTTCAGAGGCAATCACAAAGGAATTATCGATCCGGCCAATACACAGGGGACGCATTCCCTGGGGATCCCGACATGCAATCAGCTTTTGCGGACTCATCATAACGAGAGAGTAGGAACCCTTCAGCTCTTTCATGACCTCCGCAAGCGCCGTTTCCACACGCCCCGTCTTCATGCGCGCGCGGGCCAGCAGGTGCATGATGATCTCCGTATCGTTCGTGGTCTGGAAAATTGCCCCGTCCAGCTCCAGACGATGCTTCAATTCACGATAATTCGAAAGGTTGCCGTTTACGGCCATCGCAAGCTGTCCCTTAACGTACCGACTTACGAGCGGCTGTGCGTTAAGCACGCTGTTTTCCCCCGTCGTACTGTAGCGCACGTGCCCGATCGCCATTCTGCCTTTCAGCTTATCGAGCACGTCAGACGAGAAGACCTCCTGCACGAGGCCTCTGTCTTTATATAATGTAATTTCCCGGTCCTTGTTAATGGCAATGCCGGCGCTTTCCTGTCCTCTGTGCTGCAGAGCGAACAGCCCGGCGTATGTGATGCGCGCGGTGTCAAAGCCGTCGTTGTCAAACATGGCGAAAACGCCGCATTCTTCATGTAGCCCATCTGTCATCATTTTTGCAAAAGTCTCCTTTTATTTCAGGGTAAAATGTCGGAATGCCGTATACGCAAACCGTGTACGGCATCCGCTGTCAGGCTTTTTTGAATAATTTGTTGAACACCTCGTTGTACGCCTCCTCCACGCCGCCGAGGTCTCTGCGGAACCTGTCCTTGTCAAGCTTTTCTTTTGTTTTTGCATCCCAAAGCCGACAGGTGTCGGGCGAAATCTCATCTGCAAGAATAATCTTTCCTCCCAGCGCCGGACAGCGTCCGAACTCAATTTTAAAGTCCACGAGAATAATGCCTACTTTTTCGAAAATCTCGCGGAGCGCATCGTTGACCGCAAACGTCATAGCCGCGATTTGATCCAGTTCCTCCCTGGTCGCAAGTCCGAGCGCGATCGCATGATAATCATTGATCAGCGGATCTCCAAGCTCGTCGTTTTTATAGCTGTATTCCAGAATCGTGCAATTCAGCGGGGAGCCCTCCGGAACGCCGTAGCGCTTGGAAAAGCTGCCCGCGGCGACGTTTCTCACAATGACCTCGAGCGGAACAATCTCGACCTTCCGGACGGCGGTCTCCCGGTCGCTGAGCTCTTCGATATAGTGCGTCGGGATTCCTTTCTCCTCCAAAAGCCGGAACATCAGGTTGGACATTCTGTTGTTGATCACGCCTTTTCCCGCGATCGTACCTTTCTTGAGCCCGTTGAAGGCCGTTGCGTCATCCTTGTATTCAACAATATATACGTTCTCGTCATCGGTCTTGTAAACCTTTTTCGCCTTGCCCTCGTACAGCATTTCCAATTTCTTCATGTTCCGCATCCTTTCTGTCCTTTTATTTCCGGATTTCCGAAAAAAAGCAACGGGCTTATTGTATCATACAGCCCGTGCTTTTTCAATGAACTGCGGAAAAAATGATTGAACGATTTTCCGGAATCCGCATGAATTTTTTAGCGAGGCGGCCGATCAGTCCTCTGCCGCCGTTTCTTCGCGCATCTGCCGTTTGCTGATTTCCTCGCTGAGCTCGGAGATAAAAAGCTCGAGTTCCTTCTGTCCCTCGTCTCCCGCAAATCTGCTTCTTACGGAAACCAGACCGTTTTCTTCTTCTTTCTGTCCGACGACAAGCATATACGGCACGCGTTCGTTTCGCGCTTCGCGGATTTTATACCCGATCTTCTCCGGACGCTCGTCAAGCTCACAGCGGATTCCCGCCTCCTTCAGCCGCGCCATTACCTGAGCGCCGTACTCAATATGCTTATCGGATATCGGGAGGATTTTTACCTGAACCGGAGAAAGCCAGGTCGGGAACTTCCCGGCAAAATGCTCCGTCAAAATGCCGATAAACCGCTCGATGGAGCCGAAACAGACGCGGTGGATCATAATCGGCCGATGCATTTCTCCATCCGCTCCGATATATTCCGCTTCAAAGCGCTGCGGAAGCTGGAAGTCCAGCTGTATGGTCCCGCACTGCCAGGTCCTGCCGATGGCGTCGACCAGGTGAAAATCAATTTTCGGTCCGTAAAACGCGCCATCCCCTTCATTTACGGTATAATCCAGCTGCATATCCTCCAGCGCCTTCCGGAGGCCTTCCGTTGCCAGCTCCCAATCCTCATCGCTTCCCATCGAGTCCTCCGGTCGGGTGGAAAGCTCAATAAAGTATTTGAATCCGAAAAGCTGATAGACCTCGTCGATCAGCCGGACCACGCCTTTGATCTCATCCCGGATCTGATCCGGCGTCATAAAGATGTGGGCGTCGTCCTGATTAAAGCACCTTACGCGCATCAGCCCGTGCAGAGCGCCCGATTTTTCATGGCGGTGCACCAGTCCGACCTCTGCGATTCGCAGCGGAAGCTCCCGGTATGAGTGCGGCTGCGATTTGTAAACGAGCATGCCGCCAGGACAGTTCATGGGCTTGACGGCGAAATCCTCTCCGTCGATTACGGTCGTATACATGTTTTCTTTATAGTGCTCCCAATGTCCTGAGGTCTCCCACAGCCGGCGGTTCAGCATAATAGGAGTGGAAATTTCCACATACCCTTCCCGCTCGTGAATTTCGCGCCAATATTGCATCAGCGTATTTTTCAGCACCATTCCTTTCGGTAAAAAGAACGGGAAGCCGGGGCCCTCTTCCGCAAACAGAAACAGCTCCAGCTCTTTGCCCAGTTTCCTGTGGTCTCGTTTCTTTGCCTCTTCCAGCATGGTGAGATACGCTTCCAGATCCGAGCTTTTGGGATAAGCCGTTCCGTAGATTCTGGTAAGCATTTTATTTTTCTCGCTTCCGCGCCAGTAAGCGCCTGCGATTTTCATCAGCTTGACGGCCTTGACTGCTTTCGTCGACATCAGATGCGGTCCTGCGCACAGATCCGTAAATTCGCCCTGGCGGTACAGGCTGATGACGGCGTCCTCCGGCAGATCGCGGATCAGCTCTACTTTATACGGCTCCCCCTTCTCTTCAAAAAACCGGATCGCCTCTTCTCTGGGCAGCTCATAGCGCTCCAGCGCCAGATTTTCCTTGACGATGTTCTTCATTTCCGCTTCGATCGCGGGAAAATCATCCGCGGACAGCGGTTCCTCACTGTCGACGTCATAATAGAAGCCGTCGTCGACGGAAGGTCCGATCGCCAGCTTCACATTCGGATAAAGGCGCTTGAGCGCCTGCGCCAGGATATGAGACGCCGTATGCCGAAACGCGTCTCTGCCGCCTTTTTCTTCAAATGTAAGGATATTCAGGCGGCAGTCCCGGTCTACCTCCGTTCTCAGATCTACGCGTTCGCCGTCGATTTCTCCCGCGCAGGCTGCTCTTGCAAGGCCTTCGCTCAGATCCTTTGCAATCTCAAGTACGGTTTTTGCCTCTGCATATTCGCGTACGGTGCCGTCTTTCAACGTAATTTTCATTTCTGCAGTTCTCCTTTCAGATTCAGTACAACAAAAAACGCCCCTCGCGTTTTCAGTTAACGCAAGGGGCGAATCACTCACAGTGGATCCGCGGTTCCACCCTTATTATTCCATCGGACGCACCCATGGAACATCTCTGCTGTGATGATAACGGAATCGCCGGACCGGATTGGGGCCACTCAGAGGTCGTTTTCCCTTTCTGTTCCGCTGAGATACTCGCAGCCTGCGGAGTTGGGATCCGATCGGTATCTCTCTCTGGGAGCTTTCCATAAGGTACTCGTCTCGTCAACGTGTTAGGCTACAAATTATAATGCGCAGGCGGAATTCTGTCAAGTCTTCGGACATTCTGCAGGAACAATATAGCCCAGCCAGTCTTCTTCAAGCCGACTGTCTTAATTGTACATTTTTATTGGGCGCTTGAATGCAGGATTCTCAGCATCCGGGGCGTCCGTCTTTCTGCTGCCGCAGAGCCTCTCCGATCTGTATTGATGCAGACAGACCGGTCCGCGGTTTCTTTTGGCGCGCGGGCTTCTCCATCGTTGACGCGGCATAAACCGCCTTCGGATTCTGATCGATCATCTGCCGGAAAGAAAATTTCACAATGCCTGGGTATTGTGTTTATTGCGCACCAAAAATTAAGTCCTTTCTACAGTTTTCCGTTTTGTCCCTCTGCTTCTGTCTTTCCTAAGATATAAAGGAAAGCGATGGCAGGGACGCGCAGAATAGGTACCATTGTTTCGTGTTTGGCGACGCCAAAATCGTCAAGCCGTTTTGTGATTAAAAAGGCGTCTGTTACTTTGGATTTCTCGTCCTGGCACAGCTCGACAATAGCATCCGTTGCCGCAATGTGGGAATTGTTACGGTATTTCACTTCGCAGAGAATCTTCTGGCGGGGAAGCGCTATCACCACATCGACCTCTTTCTGATTGTCCTTTGCCTTTCTGAAATAGCCGAGGCTTGCCGGACTACCCTGATAGAAGGAAACCATATGCTTGTAGACGGTTGTTTCCACCATTGCGCCCAGTTCCTTTTCATCTGAAAGCACATCGTCAATCATCAGCACTGCGTTACGGATGGCCGCATCTGCAATAAAAATTTTCGGTTTTCCTTTTAGAGCGCCTTTGCTGCCCACATCCATTGGCTTTGCCAGATAAATGAGATTGGACATCTCAAGCGCCTTGATGTAGCTCTCAATCGTCGTGATAGAGGTATTCTCCAGCTCTTTTGCCGCAGTCGTTGCATTAAAAATCTCCGTGGAGTTCATGCACAGATAGAGAAACAGTTTTTCCATCAATAGCGGGCTTCGGATATTAAAGAGCGACAGCACGTCGCGCTTGATCACTTTATCCACCACATCTTCCCGCAGCATCCTTTGTGCGTAGGCGTCATCGTCCGATAACACCAGCTCCGGAAAACCGCCGATCATAAGATAACGGTTAAAATGACTTTGCAGCGGGGCGAATTGATCCATCAAATCGCCAAGCTGCGCCGGATTCATACTTTTAAGCTCCGATAAGCGTAAATCCTCCGGCAGGAGAGGCAAATCCAGTTCAAGCAGCCTGCAATATTCATAAAAGGACATGGTAGGGATTTTGAGAACGCTCCACCGGCCTGTGCCGCTGTCTGCGGAACCCTTTTCTAAGACAGGGCTGGCGGATCCCGTGGCGATCAGCCGAATATCCTTCCGGCTGTCGTAGATCACCTTCATCCAGAGTTCCCAATTTTCGGTATACTGCACTTCATCAAAGAGGACATACTTTGCGCCTTCAATCGGGTACATCGCTTCATAGATGGACAGCACATTCTCCGCATTGACGAGTTTCAGAATCGGATTATCAAAGGTGGCGTACAGAATATTTCTGGGATTTATGCCTTCGTCAATCAGGTGGTCGATCATCTGATACAGAATCGTTGTCTTTCCCACGCGCCTCATGCCGGATAAAACGGCAAACCTTCGGATGCTCTTATGGGTAATCGTTTTCAACGCCTCATAATAGGCCAGTCTCTTTTGCGGCTTGCTTTCCTCCTTGATGGCGGAAGGTATGCGCCACCACGGGTTATACTGCCGCAATACTTTCATGACCTGTTCATCATTTACAATCGCCATAATACGATTCTCCTTACGAAGTTCCACTATTATACTATGAGTTTTTTTTCAAGATTTACAGAGTATATTATAGCAACAATTTAAGCAAATTACAAGTTGTATTGTGGAAATGTGTAGAACCGAACGAAAATGCATTTGCAGGAAGTAACTTCGAATCTGTTGCTTTTTACTTTAATTTTTTTAATATGTTCCCGCTATCTCCACCAATACAGATGGAGATAGCGGCGGTTTCTTTTGGCGCGCGGGCTTCTCCATCGTTGACGCGGCATAAACCGCCTTCGGATTCTGATCGAGCATCTGCCAGAAAGAAAATTTTATAATGCCTGGCGTATTGTTTATTGCGCACCTCCTGCGAATTTACTGTACAAATCAAAATTCCAGACTGTTCCGATTCAGCAGGAAATACTTCATTCCCATAATCACAACCCCTTCTTCGTTTCTCCAGGGTTTTGAAGTCCCGCTGACAAGGATGATTTTTTTAAATGAATCCGGAATACTGCGCAAAGAATGAAACTCCTGAAGCTGTTTTTCTTTCGAAGTCATATCATAGGCAACCTGAATATAGTATCTTTGGCTTCCCTGGTTGACTACAAAGTCGACCTCAAGCTGTTTATGAACTTTTTTCCCATCCGTGTTATTTGAAAATACATCCAATATACCTACATCAACATTGTATCCACGTATAAGCAGTTCGTTGTAAACAACATTTTCCATCAGATGGGTTGGTTCCTGCTGCCTGAAATTCAGCCTTGCATTTCTAAGGCCTACATCCGTGAAATAATATTTCAAATTTGCTCCAATATACTTTCGTCCCTTAATATCATACCTGTTTGCTTTGGAGATCAGAAACGCTTCTTCCAGATAATCAATATGCCTGGAAATTGTTTTATTGGTATAACGTGACTGACGCTCACTTACAAACGTATTAGAAATCTTTGTAGGATTTGTCAGAGCTCCGATGGCGGAAGCAAGAATATCAACCAGGGTATTCAGTTCATCCACGTTTTGAATGTTATTTCTTTCGATTACATCTTTCAAATAGACATTTGTAAAAATATTTTTTAAATATTCTGCTTTTTGACGTTCTGTTTGAAATCCGGCAATCTGCGGCAATCCTCCATAAGTCATATATTCATTCCAGGCCTCTTCAAAGTCGCCGTCGTAAACGGAATAAAATTCTGAGAATGAGAGGGGATAAACCCGGAGCTCATCGCCTCTTCCCCGAAACTCTGTTACGATATCACTGGACAGGAACCTGGAATTACTTCCGGTAACATAAACGTCCAGATTTTTTATACGGAGCAGACTGTTTAAGACTTCCTCAAACCGGGGCATAAATTGTATTTCATCCAGGATCAGATAATATGTGTCACCATCCTTTACCGCACCTCTGACATACTGATAGCACACTTTTGGGTCTCTGAGTTCTTCGCTTTCGATGCCGTCCAGGGCAATTTCAATAATGTGATCTTCCTTTACCCCATTCTTCATCAGATATGCTTTAAATATGTCGAACAGCAAATAGGATTTCCCGCATCTTCGTATTCCCGTGATAACTTTTATCATTCCGTTATTCTCTTTCTGAATCAATTGCTGAAGATAAGCGTTTCTTTCAATCTTCATATCTGCTCCTTATTTTCGTGCGAATTCACTTTTTTTAGTAATGATATTGTACTGTCCGGGACAATCAAAGTCAAATGAAATTTTGCAGTTTGACATTCCTATTTTATTTGCAAACGCACTTTTCTATGGATTGAAAGTACATTTTTCTTCAAAACAAATCGATTCAATCGCGTCAAATTATCCAAACCAATTATGACACGATTGTGAGTCGATTTCTTCACAACACGCATAAATACAAGCATTTTTCATCTATTCATTATTCTAACCACCAGTGACACGATTGAAACGATAAATAGCAGTATAAGTATCTCCAATAGCAGCTGGCACAAAATATGCCTCGGTAGCAAACGGACATTGAATCTGTTGCTTATCATTTTAATTTTTTTAATACCTCTCCGATATCTCCATCAATACAGATTGACCGGTCCGCGATTTCTTTTGGCGCATAGGCTTCTCCATAGTTGACGCAGGCATAAACCGCCTTCGGATTCTGATAGGTCATCTGCCAGAAAGAAAATTTTATAATGCCTGGCGTATTCATGCCTACACCCAGCTCAAGATAAAGTACGGACATTCCTTCATGGCGTCTGATAAAATCCGTATACCGGTCGGAGGCGCGGTGCCATCCGTCATCCTCCACAAATTTATCGTCGGAGCGGAGATTCATTGTCATTGGAGCGCCGCAGACCGGGCAGTACGGAATCAGCTCCGTCGGGATCCGCATTTCTTTTTGCCGTTTTACCATCTGGAGAATCGTTTCCCTGTTATCATAGGTTTTCTGGCAGCAGGGCCTTGCGCACTGCCACAAACCGTAATCGCCCTGCGTATAGAAGAGACGCTTTTTGTCAAATCCGGCCTTTTGAAAGCAGTGGTCCACATTGGTGGTAAGGACAAAGTAATCCTTCTCTCTGACGAGCTCGTACAGCTCGGTGTAAACCGGCTTCGGCGCATCGCTGTAGCGATTGAGGAAAACATACCGGCTCCAGTATGCCCAGTATTCCTCCAGCGTCTTATATGGGTAAAAGCCGCCGGAATACATATCATGAAAACCGTATTTTTCTTCAAAATCCGCAAAATATTTCCGGAATCGTTCTCCGTCATATACAAACCCGGCCGAGGTGGAAAGCCCTGCCCCTGCGCCGATCAGGACGGCGTCTGTTTTGTCCAGAATTTCCCGAAGCTGCTCGGTTATGCTCTTTGTGCAGATTCGTTTTGTCATTCTCTGTTCACTCCTAAAATTTTTTGGTAAATTTCCATATCAATCTGCTTATATACGTTGAATATGACGCAAATTCCGCTGGCGTCAGTATTCAGAAAGGAGTTTACCGTCTCCACGGCAATTTCAGCCGCCCGCTCGTTGGGGAAGCGAAACTCGCCCGTAGAAATACAGCAAAAGGCAATACTCTTACAGCCGTTTTCCGCAGCCAGCTGCAGGCAGGACCGATAGCAGGAGGCCAGCAGCTCGCAGTCCCGCTGCGTTACGGTTCCGGAAACGATCGGCCCTACGGTATGCAGAATATATTTGCAGGGCAAGTTGTATGCCGGCGTGATTTTGGCTTTCCCTGTCGGTTCCTCATGCCCCTGCTGCTTCATAAGCGCATCGCAGTAAAGCCTCAGCTGGATGCCGCTTTTCGTGTGAATCGCATTGTCCACACAGCCGTGGCAGGGAAGAAAGCAGCCGAGCAGTTGACTGTTTGCGGCATTAACGACAGCATCGCAGCGCAGCGCGGTAATATCGCCCCGCCAAAGATAGATACCGTCCCGCACCGGTTTAAGCTCCGCAAGATCGGTGATGCCGGCGCTTCTGATTTCCTCCTGCAAATATGCATCCTGAATCTCTAAAAGCTTTCTGTCGGCAGGGCGCGGCGGCCGTACGTTCAGCAGGGCGCGCAGCAGTTTTTGCTGCGCGTCCTCTTCCGAAGGAAATTCCAGGCCGTCGGACTGCTTCCGCTCTTTGAGCAGCTCTGTAATCAAATAGAGTCTTCTTTCGGATTGTGTCATAAGTGCCTCCCACCGCTTCAAGAGAAGAAAAAGCCTGCCGTCATGTCCAGATAATTTTCTCCGCCGTACGCAGGATACCTCCGTTTTACTTCTTTCTTGAATGTCTCCGCATCCGCGCATGTTGCCGCGATCGTTTTCAGACTTTCAATATAGGATATTTTCGTCTCAGCGTCTTTCAAATCCTCCGGCGTATAATGCGAGGTCAGAATCAAATCGTAGCCTTTTGCAATATATTCCTTAAGCTGAGCAATTACGGAATCCGCATGACCGGCTCCAGCGATAATGGAATGGCAGTCATGACCAAGCATATGCGTATATACCGCATTTATCTCGGGAATTTCTACGTCGAAGGCCTCCGGTGTTTGCCGGATGTCGAAAGCGATTCCGCCAATCGTGATCCTGCCCTCCCCGATCACGTTCGTAATTTTATGCACAGAAGCGTCAAAGGCCTCTCCAAATGCACTTGTAAAATTCTGAATCAGAGTTTTTCCGCCGCCGGACTCCGAATATTCTATGGCGTTCTGCGTGGCATACTTTGGGATTTCCGGCAGGAAGGCCCCGCCGGCGCCATGGTAAGCCACCAGCATCCCCTCGACCTTCAGATTTTTCAGATAATCCGCAAGCTCTCCGATATTGTCAAAAAAGCAAGGCGACTCAATGAGAACGGCTTTTCCATCCTTCTCCACCGCAAATACCTCGTCGCTGATCAAGTCGTTTGTTTTATAGGCATGCAGCTTGATGCCTCCGAAATCGTAAACATTCATTTCCCCTTTTGCAAGCTTCACTGTTGTAAATGCGTTTTTATTCATAATTTATCCCTCCAGATTTTATTCCCGGGAGCCTCGGAACGGCCGTTCTCCGCAGCTCTTGTTTCTATTATACAAGCGTAAGTTTCATACGTAAAGTAAGCACAATTTTGTGCTATAGTTACCAAAAAGAAACTATAGTGAAATAAAAAGATTTTTCAGCAAATGCGAAATGCATTGACAGCGAAAAAATATCTGTGCTATCATTTTTACGTTCCATTTCCGGAATATCGCGAGACGGAGGTTTTCGATATGCAAGAACAGAAAAACGAAGCTTTTTTACCGGCCTGTCCTGTGGAAACGACGCTGATGCTGATCGGCGATAAATGGAAGGTACTGATTCTTCGGGATCTGATGCCCGGAACGAAGCGCTTCGGCGAGCTGAAAAAGTCAATCGGCAGCGTATCGCAGAAGGTATTGACCGCGCAGCTCCGGGCAATGGAAGAAAGCGGGCTGATCGCACGCAAGGTCTATGCGGAGGTACCGCCAAGGGTCGAATATTCTCTGACGGAGCTTGGAAAAAGTCTGAAGCCGATCCTGGATGCTATGCAGGATTGGGGAGAAGAATACAAAGCCTCGCACGCGTAAACGGCCCGGCAGCCGCCGAACCGTTCTCCTGGCAAAAAGCGAACGAGATCTTGGATTTATTGCATTACGAGACGCTTTTTTCTCCATTTCAGCAGAAAGGCAGAATTGATAATGACAAGAACGCTGCCCGCGTTATGTACAAGCGCGCCTATGACGGGATTTAAAACACCCGTTATTGCAAGCACGATAGCGGCAAAATTCAGCGCCATGGAAAAAATCAGATTGAGCCGAATCGTTTTCATCATTTTTCTGGATAGCGACACCAAATGAGGAAGCTCCTTGACTTCGTCATCCACCAAAGCAATATCCGCAGCATCTACGGCGATATCGCTGCCGACGCCGCCCATGGCAATTCCCACATTGGCCTTTTTAAGCGCAGGCGCGTCGTTTATCCCGTCGCCGATCATGCAGACGGATACGCCTTTTTCCTGAAACGCATCGATATAACCGAGTTTGTCCTCGGGCAGGCAGTTCGCATGTACTTCCTGAATCTGAAGCTGTTCTGAAATGGCAGCCGCGGTATTTTCATTGTCGCCCGTCAGCAGAACGGGCGTTACGCCGATCCGGTACAACGCTTTTATCATATCGGCGCTTTCCTCCCGTACCGTATCAGACAAAGCAATATAGCCGGCAAGTCTGCGGTCTGCGGCTATATAAACGATCGTGCTCCCTTTTGCAAGGAGCGCTTCCTCTTCTCTTTCGGCGGTATGAGCAATGCCGTTTTCCGCAAGCATTTTTTCATTTCCGGCAAGGATTTCTCTGCCTTGCACGAACGCCAAAACGCCCTGTCCCGGCAGCATTTTAAAATCAGATGCATTGAGGAGCGGCGCGGCATCGGCGCTCTGCCGATAGCAGCGGACGATGGCTTTCCCTAGCGGATGCTCAGAGTACTGCTCCGCGGCAGCCGTAAGGGCATACAAATGCGTTTCCGTATCATCAGAAAGACTTTTGATCTGCGTTACCTGCGGCGTACCGTGCGTGAGCGTCCCCGTTTTGTCAAAGGTAATGACAGAAATTTTTGCAAGGCGCTCCAGCGCGTCGCCCTCGCGCACCAGGAACCCGTGTTTTGTTGCATTCCCGATCGCCGCCATAATCGCCGTCGGCGTTGCAAGCACCAAAGAGCAGGGGCAGAACACAACGAGAATCGTCACTGCGCGGATTATATTTCCGGAAATCAGCCAGGTGAGCGCGGCCGCGGTCAGTGCGATCCCTACGATCCAGGTTGCCCAGCGGTCCGCAAGGCCGACGATTTTGGCTTTCCCTGCGTCTGCGGATTGTACAAGCCGGATCATCCGCTGGATCGAGCTGTCCTCACCGACTTTAGCCGCTTTCATTTCAAATGCTCCAAACTGATTTACCGTGCCGCTGGAGACTTCCTCTCCGACGGTTTTATCAACCGGCAGTGATTCGCCTGTCATAACGGCCTGATTGACCGATGTTTGTCCGCTGATAATCGTTCCGTCGACGGGAACCGTTTCCCCCGGCAAAACGCGGAGCACGTCCCCGACCTTTACTTGCTCGGCCGGAATGATTTTTTCCGCGCCGTCCGTAATGATTCTTGCAGTCTGCGGCGTCAGATGTACCAGCTTTTCGATGCCCGCGCGCGCTCTTGCGACGGTCAGCTCTTCCAGCAAACCGCCAAGCTGCATAATAAACGCGACCTCGCCCGCTGCGAAAATTTCGCCGATGCAGACAGATGCGATCAGCGCCAGGGAAACGAGCACGTCGGCTTTGATGTCAAATTGCGTAACCAATCCGACGACCGCTTCCAGAATAATCGGAAGCCCGCAGAAAACAATCGCGATCCAGGCCGCGTCAAAAGGAATCGGCCGTAAAGGAAAGATGCTAAACAGCAGAGCAATGCCGGAAACAGCAAGCAGGACGACGTCCTTTTTGATCCCGCCAAGGTTCAGCAGCCATTCGATTTTTTTCATAAAGTGTTTCATCTCACGCCCTCTTTCCATGCTGACAATCTTTACGGGCAGATTATACATATACGGGTATAGGTTGTCAAGAAAGAAAAATAAAATACAGCCGTGTCCGGCTGTATTTTGTAAATTATGCGGATTTACTGCATGTTGGCAAAACGCTCTACTGCTTTGGTGAAGTTTTCGATGGTTTTATCTGCGTCTCCGTGCGCAAGGCCGTCCCTGACGCAATGTTTGATATGTCCTTCCAGCACAACCTGACCAACCTTGTTCAAAGCAGATTTTGCCGCATTGATCTGGGAAAGAATATCCTCGCACGGCACGTCTTCGTCGACCATTCTGTCGATCGCCTGAACCTGCCCGATGATCTTTTTTAATCTGCGGTGAAGATTATCCGAATCCATACATTGCTTCATATCGTTTCCTCCGTAGCGTCAGATGCGTATTTATTATACGAATAAACACGTTCCTGTCAAGATGATCGGGCCGCCGCGCCGCGTTTTGTAATTTATACAAACCGATTACTCCGTTCTGATTGTAATTGAGGTAATAACCGGCTGCGCCTCAGCTTCGATCGTGCCGTTATTGTCGGTAGGCTCCGCCGCTTCGCACACTGCATCAACAACCTCCAGCCCTTCGGTCACATACCCGAATACGGCATACTGCCCGTCAAGATACGTGCTGTCCTCCTGAACAATGAAAAACTGAGAGCTTGCGCTGTCGTAGTCATCAGCGCGAGCCATAGAAATCGCCCCCCTTGTATGGGACAGGCTGTTCTCATATCCGTTTTCGGAAAACTCGCCTACGATACAATCCTCCGAGCCGCCGCTGCCGTCTCCGTTGGGATCGCCGCCCTGCATCATGAAGCCCTCTATAATGCGATGAAAGGTCAGTCCGTCGTAAAATCCGTTCTGAGCAAGATTCACAAAATTGGCCGTTGTTACGGGCGCGGCCTCTTGATCGAGCTGAACCGTGATCGTTCCGTATTCTGCGATTTCAATGTCGGCGTAATAGGTCAGCGTCTCGTCAAGATCAATAACGGGAGAAGAAATCACAGAGGTCATCGTGTCGTTGTTCGTAACGACATCTGTTTCACCGCCCGTTGTCGAACTCCCACTGTTTCGCGCTGCAAGAACGGCAATCCCGACGAGCAGCACGCATACGACAGTACAGGCGCCGATCATGGCAAACCGTTTCTTTCTCTTTTTTTCGATCGGCGCTGCAATTTTGTCGATGGCAGAAGCCGCTTGTTCCTCAACGGAAGCCGGAATTTTTACGCGGTTTTCTCCGTTTCGGATCGCCTCGACGCACGCTTGATAAGTCCATTGATTCTCACCGCAGCCGCGAAGAGCTCTTTCCACGCAGGCCGGCTCGGCATCCAGCGCCAACCCGATCGTTTTCAAGTCAAATTTAAATAGGCTGGCAAGCTGCTCCGGCAAATATCCGCCCACGCTGTGAAGAACCAGAATAAACCGCTGGAGCGCGGGAAGCGCCGCAGGAAGCGCGGAAGAAACGTCGGTGCCTTCCGAAACGGAGGCGATGTCGCCCCCGAGCAGAAAATTGCGGTTTGGCGGAACGCGGAAGGCCTTTGGATTTTGTTTGCAGATTTTCTTCTTGCAGTAGTCCGCCACCCTGCGGATCACCAAATGGGTAAATTCCCTCTCGCTTGCAATTGCGTGAGCCGTTATGCCGCCCCATACGTTTTTAAACGCAAAGGACGCCGCCTCTGCAGCCTCCGCCTCGTTGCCAAGCAGAAGAAGAGAAATATAATATACCTTCTGCTTATTTGCCTCGTACAGCTGCATCATCGCTTTCCGTTTTCCTTTTACCGCCTGCTGAATGATTGTCGCCATTGTGTTCCTCCGCCTTTCTCGCATTTTTCGAAAAAATTTTATTTCTGACGGCGGCCGCGCCATCAGAATCTTTTTTCTATTTTAAGCTCCGAACCTTAAGCGGAGTAAAAAATGCTGCAGGCCGGCACGCGGCATACGGCGCCCGGAAAATGCTGCGATGTAAATTATTAAATCATTTTACCATGGTCCAGACGAGCAGATCTGTAGCGCCTCGATTGCAGATGCTGAAGTACGGAATAAGCCTTGCGGTGAATTTTATCCGGCTGTTGCTTTTAAGCCGATAAAGCTCCGCCGTTTTTTCTCGGCGTTCCGCATCGATATAGATCGCGGGCGCAGGGAGCCCCTCTTCCTCTCTTATTTCAATGCGTCCGGATTCCAGCAGCGTGATGTCTCTTAAATTTTCACCGTTATCGATGCCCTCCATGCAATATACCAGCGGGCCTCTCATCACAGCGAACCGGCCGGAGTTATCCTGCGCATTGGGGTTTGCTTCGATAAAATGGAGCTTCATTGGCAGGTCTACCGCAGCGCTTTCCCCATTCGTCAGACGGAATCTGACAAATCCGTTTTCGGTTTCCCCCTTATACTCTGTACACCAGCCCGGGATTCTTACATACAGCGTCATCGGCTCGCCGTAATATTGAAATTCTATTTTCCCGTCCGTGGGGTAATTTGTTTTCTGAATCAGTCTGGCTTCCCTGCCGCCTATCGTGAGCTTGGTTTCGGCAGAGGCAAACTGGCTGCAATAAACCGTATCTTCCTCTATTGTATACATATATCTGGGGAGCGAGGCCAGCATGCGTACGACATTGGGCGGGCAGCAGGAGCATTGAAATACTTTGACGCGCTCGGACGGCGGCTGATATTCCCCTTTGCGGTTATATTTCTTCTGGTCGATTTCCAGAGGGTTCGTATAGAAAAATTTATCGCCGCTTAAAGAAAGCCCTGAAAGAAAGCCGTTGTAATAGACGCGCTCGATCGTGTCGCCGTAAAGAGCGTTTGCCTCCAGCCGCTGCATTTCACCGGCAAACAGGGCAAGCGAGATCGCGGCGCATGTTTCATTGTAAACGCTTGTATTGGGCAGATCGTATTGATAGGAAAAGGCTTCACCCGTATGTTCGGAGCCGACGCCGCCGGTTATGCTCATTTTACTGTTAACGATATCGGAAAACACCCGGCTGCAGGCAGCCTTCAGCTCGGCGTCGCCGTCGATTCCCGCCAGCATTGCCATAGCGGCGTAGAGATAGCCCGCCCTCACGGCGTGTCCTCCGGCCTCGCGAATTTCTCTGACCGGAATATCGTCCTGCGCGTAAACGCTTCTGCAGTTTTTTTCTTTTTCGTTATTGCCGCGGCTGTTAATAAAAAAGCGCGCGAGCGCAAGATGCTTTTGATCTTTTGTATGCTCATAAAGCTTTAAAAGCGCTAATTCGATCTCTTCATGTCCCGGAGTGACGAATCCGGCGCTTTGCTCTTCTACAAAAATCCGGTAGATATAGTCGACATTTTTGAGCATGCAGTTCAGCAGCCGGTCTTTGCCCGTAGCAATATGGTAAGCAATTGCGGCTTCGATAAGATGTCCGGTACAGTAAAGCTCATGGTCGGAGCGGCGGGAGAAAATCGCGGAAGGCTCTACCGTCAGGAAATAGGAGTTGAAATATCCGTCTTCACGCTGATTCTTTTCAATCAGCCCGGCCGTATGATCAATGATTTCTTCCAGCCCTGCGTCTCTCTTTTTTTCAATCAGGCAGGCGGCTCCCTCGATCCATTTGGCCACATCAGAGTCCCAGAATATATGGGGCTTGTTCGGCTGTCCTTCCCGCCAGTCGCAGCGAAACGCATCAAAACGTCCCGTCTCGCAAAAGCGTTCATATACGCTGTGTACGGTTACGTTTCTTACAAGCTCCGAATAAAATTTCCAAAATCCGTCTTTTATTTCTGTACAGGCAAAGTATAGGTTTTTCAAAGCGGCACCCTCCTGCAGCAAAGCTGCTGATACGAACGACCTTTAATGTTAGCGTTATTATAACATTTATATCATTTATGTAAACCAAGAATTTGCATGTTCCGTAAAATGCAGCGGCAAAAATTTATTTTGAGAGCGCGCCAAGCATTCGGCATTTTTCTCTTAGGACAGAAAAAAATCGTTTTTCTCTGCTTCTGCCCTATGCGTTTTCTCTTATGATATCACGGATCGTCTGCATAGACAGATCTACCGATGCGATTTCATCGGCGCAGCGTTTCAGCTCGCTTCGGATCAGCTTCTCGTTCGGCATGTCCTTTTTATATTTGATCTGGTGCTCCAGCGTGGCCCAAAAATCATTGGCAATCGTGCGCACCTGAATTTCGGCGCGGCAGCCTTTTCCCGCTCCGTCTGCGATTTTCAGCAGAATATGGTAGCTGCGATATCCGTTTGGTTTTGGATATGCGTAATAATCCTTCTCTTTCATAATGCAGAGAACGGGCTGCTGCTGCAGCCACCGCACAAGACGGTACACGTCTTCGGCGAAGGCGCAGACCGCGCGCACTCCAACCGCATCAAATACCTCCTGCAACGCCGCATCAGCGGTTTGCGCCAAGCCCCGCTTTTCCAGTTTCCGCAGCATGCTGTCCGGCGTCTTGATCCGCGAGCAGCAGTAGACCACCGGCTTGACGCCTTCCCTTTCCCGCTTGGCAGCGGAATACAAAGCAATCAAATCCAGCAGCTGTCCTTCTGCCTTTTTCATGGTCTCATAGGCGGGACCATAGAATTCTTCCTGTGTCAAGCATTACACACCTCCGCTTGTAAGTTTCGGTATTTTACCTTAGCAGACTTAAGCGGAGTTAAAAATACAAAAAATCATCCGGCTTTTGACCGGAAAAGCATTCCCGTTTCTTACAGGGGGAAAACGGCCGTGACACGGAAGGAACGGCCGTCCTGTGACGATGCATGGATCCTGCCGCCGTGCGCCGTTACGATGGCCTTCGCTACGGAAAGTCCGATGCCGTGTCCTCCGGTTTCAGAGTTTCTGGAAGCGTCGGTACGATAGAAACGGTCGAAAACGTGACTGAGCTGCTCCTGTCTGATCTCAGTCTCGGCAGTATTGAAAACAGACAGATATAAGGAGCGGTTTTGTTTTACCAGGTTCAGCGTAATCGTTCCGCCCGGCGGAGAATATTTCAAAGCGTTATCCATGAAAATGGAAACAAGCTGCTGGATGGCTTTATCATTTCCTTTCAGCGTCAGCATCGGCTGGATGCTGCAGACAAACTCTTTCCCCTGCTGCAATGCCAGCGTACGAAAAGGATGCGCCGTTTCGGCAACGACCTCGGAAATCGGGAATTCGATTTTCTGCATCGTTTCCTCGGACTCTTCCATTCGGGCCAGCAGCACAAGATCATTGGTCAGAGCTTTCAGCCTCTTTGTCTGCTGCTGGATATCTGCCAGGCTTTCGTTTTCCCCAATCTCCATTTCCAGAATGTCGGCATTGGCATTGATGATCGTAAGCGGGGTTTTGATCTCATGCCCCGCGTCGGCGATAAACCGCTTTTGTTTTTCGTAGCTTTCGGCGATAGGCTTGATGATTTTCCCGGACAGAATGAAGATCACAAAAAATACTACGATCAGCCCGGCAAGTGCCATTCCGGCGCTCGTATACAGGAAATTGTAAAAGAAATCCAATCTTCGCCCGCAGTCAAGAAAAATCATGCGGGAGCCATTTTGCTCCGAGCAGAAAATATAACGGTACTCTCCGATAAAGCCCTGCGTTTCATTTCTGTTTAATACGGTTTGGGCATATTCTACTGCGGAATCATAATTTACCGAGGCGATCTTGCTGATATCCGTGCTGATGATTTCGCCCGACTCATTCAGAAATACGGAAAAGTATCTGGATTCATAGGGCGTTTCCGGAGACATGTTATGAGGCAGACGCCCGCCCTGCTCTCCCTCAAAATCGGGGAATGCGCCTTTGTTCTGCGAAAGGACAGACAAAATCATATCCGCCTCCTCAACGACGGAGCCGTAGTTGATCAGATTCATTCCCGTAACAATCATTGTCAGCAAAGCAAACAAAGCCGTCATTGCAAGCACAACGAATTTGAGCTTCAGCTTCCGAATCATACCTCTTCCTCCAAAGAATATCCGGCGTTCCGGGAAGATTTGATGGTAATATCCGCGTGCAGAGCAGCCAGCTTCTTACGAAGATAGGAAATATATACCCAAACCACATTGATCTCTGCTTCGTTGTCAAAGCCCCAGATCTTCTCTAAAAAGCGCTCGGCGGAAATAATATGATGCGGATTCGCCATCAGAAGCTCCATCATTTGAAATTCCTTGTTTGCCAGGCGGAAGCTCCCCGTCGGAGAGGCCAGCTCAAAGGTAGAACGATCCAAAGTGATGTTGCCGGCTGACAGCTTTGTATCGACCTCCGCCTGCGTCCGTGTGATGGCGCGGACGCAGGCCAGCAGCTCCTTGGTGTCAAACGGCTTTGTCAGATAGTAATTGGCGCCGCTGTCCAGTCCCAGCACCTTGTCGTCGATTTCGGTCTTTGCCGTCAGCATAAGCACGGGAATCTGATTGCCCGCGGCGCGCAGCTTTTTCAGCGCCGTGATCCCGTCCATTTTCGGCATCATGATGTCCATTACCACAGCATCGTAATTACCGGCCTCCAGGTACAGCAGAGCATCCTCGCCGTTGTGTACGGCATCAGCCGAATAATTATTCTTTTCAAAAATTTTAACGATTGCCCTTGCAAGAGGACGTTCGTCTTCCGCTAATAAAATTCTCATACTGCATCTTCCTCGTCCCGTTTTATTGATTATATCATATGACAGCAAAAAAAGCAGTTTCCTTTCATAAACGTCTTTTATTGTGTCGGAGCCATTTTACCCTGCTAACCTTAAGTGAAATAAAAATCCAAAGCAATAAAAATTTTTTTCATATCTTTTACTCCGTTTAAGGTTCGCAGAGTATACTGCCGCAGGAAGGCCCCTGGAAGGAGGCTGCGTTCGTGATGCGGTCAGGGAAAAAGAAACGATCCATAAGCTTCGCTGTCGTAACGGGAATTTGGAAATCACAGTGTCGAAGCAGGAACCCGCTGCATCAGAGCTTCAATAAAAAGAGGAGGGTTTTGTGATGAAAAGACTTTTGCCCATCATTTTAGCAGTTGTTTTAATGCCTGGCATACTCAGCGGATGCGGAACGAAAACTGCATTGGATTCGGGCACTGCCGAGCTTTCCGACAGTGCCGCCGAGCCAGCGGAGGTTGACTTCTCGCAAACCGATACAGATATGTTTACGAACAGAGATTACGTTATGGATTATGATGTGAAAGACAGTATTCTGATTCAGCTGAACGGCAGCTCCGCCACGGCGAGCTCCGAGAGCGTTTTGATCTCGGGAACTACGGTCACGATTACGGAGGAGGCCACATATATCCTTTCCGGTACGTTAGAGGACGGTATGATTCTCGTAGACGCTCCCGATACCGCCAAGCTGCAGTTGGTTCTGAACGGCGTAGAGATCAGCAGCAAAACCTCTGCTCCGCTGTATATTCTCGAAGCAGATAAGGTTTTTGTCACCTTGGCCGACGGTACGGAGAACACTCTTTCCAATGGCGGGACCTTCAACGCGATCGACGAGAATAATATAGATGCCGTTATATTCTCAAAGCAGGATCTGACGCTGAACGGATCCGGCACGCTTACGATTCATTCGCCGGCGGGGCATGGCATCGTATCTAAGGACGATCTTGTTATCACGGGCGGCACATACTTTATTTATTCCGCTTCTCACGGGCTTGATGCAAACGACAGCGTAAGGCTCATAAATGCGTCGATTACAGTCGACGCCGGTAAAGATGGGATTCATGCAGAAAATACGGAGGATACGGCGCTCGGATTCGTCTATATTTCGAGCGGTACGCTTGAAATCGAGGCCGAAGGCGACGGGATCAGCGCCGGAGCATACTTGCAGCTGGAGGATGGCGTTATTACGATCCTTGCCGGCGGAGGCAGTGAAAACGGCACTCATGAGTCCTCGGATTTCTGGGGCGGCTTTATGGGCGGCAGGGGCGGAGCCCCTTCCTCTTCCACTGCGTCTGACAGCAGTACCAGCATGAAGGGAATCAAGGCGGCTGCCAGCATTCTTATTTCAGGCGGAACCATCACGATAGACTCTGCAGATGACGCAATTCATTCCGATGCCTCTATCACGATAAACGGCGGCGCCTTTGCGCTTGCCTCCGGCGACGATGCGATTCACGCAGAGGAAACCCTTACCGTTACAGCAGGTACGATCAATATTTCCGAAAGCTATGAGGGGCTGGAGGCCTTGAACATTGAAATCCAGGGCGGCGACATTACTCTGACCGCCAGCGACGACGGTCTGAACGCCGCTGGCGGCGTGGATTCCAGCGGCACGACAGGCGGAAGAGACGGTATGTTCGGCGGACGCGGCGGGATGTCCTCCTCTTCCAATGGCAGCATCGTTATCTCCGGCGGAAATCTTTATATAAAGGCTTCCGGCGACGGGATCGATGCCAACGGCACGCTTCTCATTTCCGGCGGATATACCGTCGTTGTCGGCCCGACGCAGGGCGATACCGCAACGCTCGATTATGATATAAGCGCAACGATTACGGGAGGCACCTTTATCGGCACAGGCGCATCCGGTATGGCTCAGACCTTCAGTAATTCTGTGCAGGGTGTGATCGCGGTCGGCGTCGGCAATCAATCCTCCGGTACCGCCATTACACTCAAAGATCAAAACGGCAATCTCCTCCTATCCTACACACCGGAGCTTTCCTTTTCCGTTGTAATTCTCAGCAGTCCCGAGATCGTATCGGGTGAACGCTATACCATTACGGTAGGTTCGGCCTCAGGCGAATTTGAAGCAAGCTGATGTCGTCGCCCGGGACGGAACGCCGGACGCAGCGCCTGCAAGGGGCGCGACCGAAATCAAAAAAAGCGCAGGAGGTGACTGATAAAATGAAAAAATATCTTTGGGGCATTCTATACGCGCTGTTCCTGACGGCATTCACGGTATATGTACTGATGGATACCTTCGTGATCGAGAGAGTATATTCCATCGTACAGCCGGAAAACGACGGCGGAGGCAGCGAATCCGGACAAGGCGGCGCTTCTCCGATCCTGACCGCCGTCTCCTATGCGGATGATAATATTTCCATTACCATAACCGAATACAGAGAGAAGGACACAACGATCTATGCGGCCGACGTACAGCTCTCTTCAGCTGAATATTTGCAAACAGCCCTTGCCAAAAACGCATACGGTAAAAATGTCACCGACAAAACCTCGACAATTGCAGCCGACAACGGCGCCATTCTTGCCATTAATGGAGATTACTACGGAACGCAGGAAAGCGGGTACGTCCTTCGCAACGGCGTTCTTTACCGTGACAAAGCGACAAGCGGTCGGGAGGCTCTTGTAATCTATGCGGACGGTTCCTTTGAAATCATAACCGAAACGAGCGTTTCCGCCCAAAGTCTGCTGGAGGCGGGCGCGTGGCAGATTTTGTCGTTCGGACCGGCTTTGGTGATAGACGGACAAATCGCCGTGACTGAAACAGAAGAGGTCGGCAAAGCAATGGCAAGCAATCCCCGCACCGCGATCGGCATCCTGGAACCGCTTCATTATGTGTTTGTCGTATCGGACGGGCGGACCGAGGAAAGCGAGGGGCTTACCCTTTACGAGCTTGCGGAATTTATGCAGTCGATCGGAGCTGCGACTGCCTATAACCTTGACGGCGGCGGCTCCTCTACCATATACTTTAACGGCGAAGTGATCAATAACCCCACCACCGACGGCAAGAGCATCAGAGAAAGGAGCGTGAGCGACATTGTATATGTCGGATATTGATGAAAATGCAAAAAGAGCAAAAAAAACCGCCTTTATCTATCTGCTCATTTCTCTCTTCTGCGCGCTGTTCGGCGCGGTGTATGAAGGATTCAGCCACGGAGTTTATTCCTTTTTTATGATTTATGCTTTCGCTTTTCCACTTGCCGGAGGAACGCTGCCGTTCTTCCTTCTGAATTTTGCAGGGGGAAAGAATTATCCGAATGCGCTTACACGCAATCTCTATCATTCCGGCATCGCCGCACTGACGGTGGGAAGCATCATAAAAGGCGTTTTGGAGATCTACGGCACTTCTAATACTTTAATGCGATGGTATTGGCTTGCCGGCGCCGCGCTGCTTGCGGCCGGCGCCGCCGCCTATTTTATACAGATTTTTTTGCGGCACCGCAAAACCTGTGGGTAAAATTTTATACTGACAAGGGAGGAATAAAAATGGGACCCGGAGCACCCGGGGGATTCGGAGGACCGCCCCCAAGCGAAGCAAATGAAAAATTAAAGGAGCCGCTGCCAAAAAGCATCGGCGAAATACCCGGTTACCTGAAAAGAGTATTGCATAGTTTTTTCTCGCGGCTTATTTATATCATTAAGCTTGTTTGGGAAGCGAAAAAATCTCTGCTGATTATGATGGTATTTCTGGCTGCGTTCAACGGGATATCGCCTGTTCTTTCGGCCTATATCTCTGCGAATTTACTGAACCGCGTCGCGGATGTGCTGACGCTGGAAGCCCCCGTTTTCACAACCATCTGCACAATCCTGCTGCCCGCAATGCTATTGCAGTTCGGGTATATGTTCTTTGTCAGTCTGGTCAGCAGCATCAGCAATATGATAACTCGTATTTCCAGCGAGCTGGTAACGAACCATGTAAAATGTAAAATCATGAACAAGGCAAAGGAAATCGATGTCGCCTCTTTCGATATGCCGGAATTCTATGAAAAATTTGAGAATGCAAACCGAGAAGCGGGATCGCGTCCGGTTGAAGTCATCCGCTCGACCTTCAATATCATCAGTACAATCATCTCTGCCGTCAGCTTTATTGTCATTTTATCCGCCGTCGCATGGTTCGCGCCGCTTATAGTCATTCTGCTGTCCCTTCCAAGCGCGGTCATAACTTACTGGTACCGCAAGAAAAATTTTAAGTACATGCGGCATCATTCCAAAGAGCGCAGGCAAATGTCCTATTACTCCG